>Ga0126342_10000307_pt1 | contig 47985 bp, 37 predicted proteins | sample Cyp1metagenome_FD_92528 | JGI IMG/M metagenome (GOLD analysis project Ga0126342, IMG submission 92528) | Coral microbial communities from Lord Howe Island, Old Settlement Bay, Australia - Cyphastrea 1 metagenome | ecosystem: Host-associated > Invertebrates > Cnidaria > Coral ...
CCTTCAAACGCATTTCTGGATGCGACACCAAACAGATGTCGTACAAACGTATCACGGCACCAGACCAGGTGATCCATTTGCAGATATTGTCTTCAGCTACGTATGGGCCCGAGTCATGCATCGTCTCCAACAATTTATGAAGCAAAATGATCTTCTCAGCACCTTTCCCAAGTTCAACCAGCTCTTGCTCTTTGAACAGCCTGACTTTGGATCCTTTCCTTCAGCAGATTTTGTTGGACCCACTTGGATGGATGACTTGGCCATCTGCCTGCAGAGCCAAACGGGAGAAGAAGTAGTCCAGAAGGTTGGAATTGTTGCCAGCAGACTCTTAGAGCTCTGCATCGAGCATGGCATGACACCGAACCTGTCCAAGAACAAAACTGAAGTGCTTCTCTCATTTCGTGGCCCTGGATCTCGCAAGCAGAAGAAAATTTTCTTTGGACCGCATGCTTTGGGCAGTTTGCCAGTTGTCACAGAGTATGGGACGATGCAGCTGCCTTTGACCACAACCTATGTACATCTCGGAGGACTCCTTCATCACGCCTGTGATCAACGAGATGAAATCAAAAGACGCCTTGGCATGGCTTTCGCCACATTGAATCACCACAGAAAATTGATCTTCCGCAATTGGGCACTGCCGTTACAGAAACGCTGCCAATTGCTGGAGTCTTTGGTCCTTAGCAAGCTCCTCTACGGCGCTGAAACATGGGTTGTCACTGATGAGGCAACAGTTGCACACTTTCATGCTGCAGTGCTACGACTATATCGTCGACTCCTGCCGGTCTCACCTGACCAGCACATGGCTGATGATGAGATCCTGACTATGGTGCACATGCCAAGCCCCATAGAGCTCATTCGTAGAGCCCGACTACGCTATGTGGCGACCCTACATCACTGTGGAGAACGACAAGAATGGGGACTTTTGGCAGCTGACCGTGCATGGCAAGCTCTGATGGAAGCTGACCTTGAATGGATGTGGCAGCAAATTCGACATAGCTCGCAAATGCCAGATCCCAAAACAAGCTGGACACGATGGAGGGAAGTGATTGTCTTCCACAGGTCCTACTGGAGGCGTTTGACGCGCAGGACGTTTGAGCATGCGATCCTGCAAAGAGAAAACCGCTGGCGCACGCAAGTGTTCTATGAGCAGTTGACTGGACAACTTCGCCACACCCTCCAGTATGACCCTCATGAAAGCATTGAAACCAAAGAGCCAGCCATTTTTGGCTGCCTGCTCTGTAGAAAGAGATGCCGAAACCGCGCCGGTGAAGCTGCGCACATGTTTCGAACACATCAACAGGTAGCAAAACGCCGGCTACTGATAGATGACACAGTTTGCCCGGCGTGTCTGAAGAACTTTCACACCATGGGCAAGCTGAGTGCTCACCTGTACTATGCCAAGCACTGTCGAAGGACGCTGCACAGCCGGAACTATGCCTGCCACCTGGTCCCTGGCCAGGGATCTCATGATGACCACAAGAGACTTCAAGTGCATGATCGGCTGCTACCGCCACTACAGGCTGAGGGACCTCACCAGCAACCTTGCCGCCTGAGGGAGGAGACTGATGTGGACAACGACCTGCACATGTTCCTCATGGAGACCTTCCTCGACCTGGAGAATGTGGAGACCGCGATTCAGCACATCATGGAGGAGATGGCAGAGCGACCTACTTCCTGGACTACCTGGACGGCGACACTATGCTACTTCTTGGACACCTTGGAGGAGGACGATGCACAGCATTGGCCAGTTCCGCACCACATTGTGCAAGCCCGACTCAGGACTCTGCTGGCCCCGAGTTGCTGGAACCTTGACCGGCCGCTGGTCAAGCCGACCCAGGCTTTGGAGGACTTGGAGCAAGAGTGCAGAGATGTTGCAATCACTGACTGGTCTGCGGCGCATGAAGTGCCCAGAGATTTCTGCCGACACAGGGTCCTCTTGCACATCTTTTCCGGAAGGCGCCGTCCAGGAGACGTGCAATACTTTCTGGATCGCATGGACGGCCCAAGCCACTACCTCCTCCACGTCGTGAGCATGGACGTGGTGGTAGATGCAGTTTGGGGAGACGCTATGGCTGTCGGTACAAGAGACTACTGGACCAAAGCGGCTCTGGATGGATTTGTGGTGGCCTTTCTTGCAGGCCCGCCATGTGAAACGTGGTCAAAGGCCCGTGGACAAGGCAGTACCATGGACCAGAACCGCAAGCTCCCACGAATCCTTCGTACAGCTGAATACCTTTGGGGACTCCCCAGTTTGGCACTCAAGGAATTGGCTCAGGTGATGACAGGGAACCAGCTGCTCACCTTCACCTTGTTGATGGCTGCCACCATGGTCCAGACAGGAGGCTGTGGAGTCCTAGAGCACCCGGCGGAGCCCGACGAGGACATGGCAGCATCCATCTGGAAGGTGCCTGCAGTACTGGCCTTGCTCCAAGCACCTGGTGTACGCCGACACCGCCTGGCGCAAGGGCTTTTTGGTGCCCCATCAGCGAAGGCCACAGATTTGATGACAATCAACCTCCCGGACATCGTGCAAGACCTACGTCAATGGATGATCCGTAGAGAATTGCCACGAGGCTCTTCGATCGGCCTCACAGCCGAAGGCCAGTGGCGTACAGGAGTACTCAAAGAGTATCCACCTGCTATGTGTGGAGCACTAGCATCATCTTTCCGTCGTGCGATAGATCTGATCCCGACGAAGGCTGGTGTTGAGCCTCCAGCGGCTGATGTCGAGCTATGGGCGTCACTTACTGTGACACAGTACAGTGCCCATTTTGGAGCCGACTATGCGCGCTGATTCCACCAGCGAATTCAAGGACACCTGCATTGGCCGCGGCACAGAGCAGCAATGGGCCAGGAGGGAAAAATATATATATATACATACACATGGATATAATATATATATACACAACATTATTCAACTATATTCCGTTATATATATATATATATATCAATATGTATATATACATACGTATATATATATATCATAGTATATCCCTTCCTATCATGGTTGGTTCCATGCTAAATTCAGGGGCGTACTGAAAAATTGACCCCAGAGTGTGGTGCCATCCAGGTCAAAGTTGGTGTTTTTCAACCCCATTAACGATGATAAACTAGGTCTACTACCATAAAGACCTGGTTAGCCTAAGGGCACCTGGGGGCAGCCGAGGTTGAGCCATAAAGGAGATGTGTGGTCCACTGGAACTCTGTGACATCCTCAGTGGGACATCTGGCCATGTGTCCGAAATCGCTCGAAATCTATAATGGTATTTACCCTCTGGTAATTTAACATAGCTATTGAAAATGGCCATAGAAATAGTGGATTTTCCCATTAAAAATGGTGGATCTTTCCATAGTTATGTTAGTTTACCAGAGGGTAATGGTATTTAATGGTGATTCATATTATGGTGTATATATATATATAATGATAGTTATAATGGTATATAACTTACTGGTGCGGTGCTAAACGTAGGGTTGCTGGATGGGTTGCTGGGGGTTGCTGGGATGATGACATGACACGAATGTGATGAAATGGATCAGTCCCTCAAATTCCCTGCGTTTTAGACGCACCAGTAAGAAGAATCCCTTACACCAAACCAATGATTCCCGGATTGGACCAACGTTCCTCCCTTTTTTTTGGGGCTTGGACAGGCCTTCACGGACAGCCCATGGTTTTTTTTGGTCGAACCAGGATTTGGGAAATGTTCTCCGGCGGCAACATTCCATGGGCCAAGCCCTCAGAGATATCAATCCCAGCTATTTTGACGTGAACAAAAGGGGCCAAAAGGGGCTTTGACATATGACATATTTGCATAGATATGAATATATATATATATACTGTATATATATATATGTATTTACATAATATGTATATTGTTACATATGTATGTATATATACATGATAATTTGCCTGGAAAAAGTGCTTTCCTGTCAAATGTTCGCTTCAACTCCGTGAATAAACCATAAACTGATGGCAGAATCTCGAGCAGGTCAATTGGACCAAACGAACAGAGGTTGGGAGTTGGGAACTGGCGAGGTGTTCTGCGATCATCTGGGATTCTGTGGAAAAAAATGGATGGGTAGTTCAATACTCGTGTAATCTATACCAAGGAAGGATTGAAATACTGTAGTTGAAATAGTTTGCCCTCTGGTAATTTAACATAGCTATTGAAAATGACCATTTATAGTGGATTTTCCCATTAAAAATGGTGATTTTCCATAGCTATGTTAAATTACCAGAGGGTAACTACTGGGAAAACTTGAGTCGTTTTACATGGTGTTTAAGATTGGCGATGGAATGAATGAATGAAGAACGCTCGGGAGTTTTGGGCCACCAAGTTGGGTGTGTGTGTGAATACAACACAGAATCCTCCATGACGTGTGATGACCTATACCCAGAGGGGTGTGTGCAAAAGAAAATTGACTCATGATATTCCCTATGAAAGCGTCATAAATTGGACATACCCATAATCTCTAAGTGTATTGTGTATGATTATGGAATAACCCACCCCAAAAATGGTGCAGAAACGGTCTGATTGAAATTTACCACAGCAAGAAAATAGTAGCTACCAGAAAGATAGAAGAGTTATCACGATTTTTGAGTTGGCATTTGTTTTGTTTTCTATCCTGTTTGGGGGGTTCCATAGGGACCCTCAAATATATATAATATATTTAGTATAATAATATATATATATATTATACATATGTATATATATATTATACATTTATTATATACACTAGCTAATAAACCATAATTTTTCAATTACAGCCCCATATCCTCACTGAAAAATCCCATCGAATCTCGAATCAAGCCTCAGCCGCAGGTGGCTGCCAAGCTGAAGGAGTTGGCCGAGGCCACTCCAGGCAGTCCAGAGGCCACTGGGCCACTGGGCTCGGGATCGAAGATGATCAACAGGAGATTTCAAGGACTTTGCTGCATGGAAACTTATAGAAACATATAGAAACATATAATACTATGAAATACTTCAATTTACTGAGTTCAGGTGTTTTTTTGTGGCATCTTGCCGTAAATCCACCAGACATCGAGATTGAGGGACGTTTCTTTCTCTTTTTTGGGGCGGCCCAACCTTGGACGGATTTCCATACGACAACGTAAACTTGTCCGAAAAAAATGTGCAAACTGGCTAAAGATAATACCTTTTCCATGTACCAATGGAATATAACCGGATATTTTTGCGGGTTGGTGGTTCCGTTCTAGGTGGCATAATGACGCCGTTTGATTGATATGTTGCGATATGTTTAAGGGGATTGGAATCACCACCCGGATGGGTATTTGAGCCTTGAACTACTGTAGGTAAAGTTTGGTGAAGGGTAGTTCAAATAGATATACCATTTTGACGGAGATAGAACCCAGTCAAAAGTCTCATTTTCTAGCATGATATGTAAGGTTAGGCACATGTTCCATCGTCAAAAGTTCCAGTATATACTTACATCATCATTGACACGACCAATAGACCATAAAGAATTGGGGGTACTATATTACATCATATACTATTATGTGATTATATTGGGGATGGTTATAACGGGTACCACCATTCAAAGGGAATTATCATGGCCAAAAAAAGGAAAATCCTGATGGTCATAGCATGTGATTTGACCATGGTTCAGATCACCTATAGGAGATGTCTAAAAGGATGTAATGATGAAATATAATCTGGTTGGTGGTTTGGAACGTGAATTTTATTTTCCCATTCAGTTGGGAATGTCATCATCCCAACTGACGAACTCATATTTTTCAGAAGGGGTAGGTCAACCACCAACCAGTGATGAAATATAATCATCATACACGTATGTAGATGTTTTATGTTTCTTGGGATGAAGAGGATGGGTGTACTACATCAACTAAGCTGCAGGCCTTCTTTGATCCTGTTGCAGAGTTTCCTCCGCAGGAGGGGATGGGGGGAGTGGTTGTTCAGGTGTAGATTCCCTTGATTTCTCACCAATGGCTATTTCAAGTGGATTTCTAGCCATCCAAAATTGCGATTTCGCCATGAAATTCCTGTTCTCAGCAGGATCTAGCATTTGCTAGTTGCGAATGTTGTTAATTTGCCAACATTGGCCAACTGTCAACTGTAATCAGAAGATGGGGCATCTCCGCAATTCATGGTCAAAACCTCTCCAAAATTCGGGATTCACCAACACTTATGCCAATTCTTCATGGGGAATCTGTTGACAAAAATTGACCAGTGGATTTGCTGGTGATACATGGATACTTTCCGCCCTCGTTTCTCAGGAGGGCTACCCTGCAGAAGCCCACGATGGACTGATTTCCTGCTTGCAGGCACGCTGGAATGATGGAAAACATATGGAAATCATCACAGCCATGTTTCGCAAGGCAGATGATTCAGGATGTGTTTCGAAACATCGATAGACAAAAAGTAAAAAACTTTCGAATGCTGGTTTTTCTGTTCAAAAATTCATAAAAATCAAGAACTTTGTTGAGTTTCTTTTCATCTGAAAAATCCCCATAGAAAAACCATAAAACTCCATCCATTTCTATGGAGAGTTCCAGCACTTGGAGCACTTTTTCTAGGTCAATCTTAGATGGGTACAAACTAATCCTTTATAGTCTTTTGGTATCAATGGGAATATCTACGTTCACCAGCAAAGAATTTGTCATTTTTTGCAGGGTATCCCATTCTTTTTTTTCAGTAAATCCCATTCAATCCCACTAAATCACTAGATGTTCCCAGGATTTATGGTGATATACCCTCTGGCAAACGTTTACATAACTATGGAAAGGTCCACCATTTTTAATGGGTAAATCAACTATTTCGACTGGGTCATTTTCCAGTTCGCTATGTTGGTTTACCAATCTACCCTCTGGTAAACTAACAGTTTGCTATTGAAAATGGCCCCGTCGAACTAGTGGATTGACCCATTAATAGCATGGTGGATCTTTCCAGTTCGCTATGTTCTAAAATCCCAGAGGGTACAGTAAACCTCCATTTTCCTATGGTTTTCCTATGGTTTTCCTATGGTTTTCCTACGGTTTTTCTATGGTTTTCCTATGGTTTTCCTATGGTTTTCCCATTGAAACCTCCATTTTTGCAGGTGGATGAGGAGGCACGTCCCACCTTCGCAGACCTCGCTGAGCACTTTGAGCAAGTCATTCGCCTGGAGGCCGGGACAAGAGAGTGGAGAAGTGCCTGGCACAAGGTGGTCGTAATGTGGGTAAAACAATAAGAATAAATGGGATAATAAATGCGTTTTTCCTATGGCCCATCTGGATGTAGATATAGATATATGGTCCCTATCATATATTATCAATATCATCAGTTCCACTATATTATATTTTATCAATTTTCCAATATCAATATCACCTACATTCCAAATCACCTTAGGTCCCGAAAATGGGAATACCCTCTGGTAAACTAAGATAACTATGGAAAGATCCACCATTTTTCATGGGAAAACTCACTATTTCTATGGCCATTTTCAATAGCAAACTGTTAGTTACCAGAGGGTAAATGGGGATTATATACTGTTTATAGATGATTTTCCCATCAAAACCTCCATTAAGAAATGGGATTTTCCATGGCGAACTGTTAGTCATAACCAGATGGTAACTGGATTAATGCTGATTGGTAGTTTGAAACCATGGAATTTATGACTTTCCCATCATATTGGGAATGTCATCATCCCAACTGACTTTCGTATTTTTCAGAGGGATTGAAACCACCAACCAGTGTGTATATATATATATAATGGGCTTATACAATGGGATATACATTGTATAACTATTAATGTGGGTAAAACAACGTCAGAAACCACATACCTCACTGGGAATGGTAAGTTTATACCACCTCTAAAAATTGTGATGACTGGGGATGGTGCAAATGGCATTGTCTTACCCACATTTGATTGTTTGTAGCAACCAAAAGAAGATGCCCGCGTTTGTGTGAAATCCTGTTAGATGTAGTAGTGGCACTTGTTTTTTTTTCTATCTTTTGGGTAGCTTGATATAGAGTGTTTGACATGTAGATAATAGGTAATATAATGAGATATATATATATGTATAAATACTCTGATTTTTTTGACCTGAAAATGATGGGAAAAACATGGCTTAGCTGATGGTTCAGAAGATTCTATTGCCATGTCTTGATGACTCAGGTGCTTCTGTGCCTCTCTGCAGGGACATTGGATAACTTTACCAGTTTTTTTTCAGGTAGTCATTGGATTGGTTTGAGGGAAAATTGACACCGGAAACCATGGCTTTTCCCATTAAACATGGGGCTTTCTGGTGATTTGTTTCCCGACTAAACCAATGGATGTTTACCTGATTTACATGGTGAGATGTTCCCTCAGCTCATGGGGCTTTCTGGCAGACTCTGGTTCAAGTTTTCCCTAAAACCAATCCTTTCATGGGATTACCCTTCAGTAAATTAACATAGACCCTGGTAGTCATCGGGGTTGGAAGATTAGTGAAACCACTAAAAATTGGTGATTTTCAGGGTCGAACGGTTAATTTACCAGAGGGTAGTACGATCAACTCATGCTGGTTGGTGGTATGGAACATGTTTCTTCAGAAATATTGGGAATGTCATCATCCCAAGTGACGAACTCATATTTTTCAGAGGGGTAGGTCAACCACCAACCAGCATGTGTTTTCTGGTTAAAAATCGTCCTTGGAGCTGGTTCTAGTGGATGGTCGATGAAACTGACTGACTTTTGCGCCATGAAACTGGTGCAAGTTCGGCATGTTTTGAGCCATGCAGGGTGGTGCCCCAGTTCGTGAACGCTAAGCTGGTGCAAATAAGTCCAATGTCACTATGGTTTATGGGTGATATATCGAACTAGTTTTCATGGGATTACCCTCCAGTAAATTAACATAGACCCTGGCAGTCATCGGGGTTGGAAGATTAGTTTCCTCCAAAAAACGGTGATTTTCAGGGTCGAACTGTTAATTTACCAGAGGGTATAATCCATTTATACCGGGGGGGGCACCAGCTGCCATCCATAATCATCCGGCCGGTTTTTGAGTCTGGTACAATCACAATCCATCCCTTTTCAAAAGAAGATGTGGTACCAAGCATCCAAAGAAAACGGATAGAAAAGAAAAGACAAGAGTTCAAACACACAACATGCAGACAAGCAATCCCCCCCAAAAAAAGCTTGGCCAAAAAAACAGCCTACACAAATGATGTACATGAATATATAATAATCTGCAAAATCGAACGCACAAAAAGCACTTTTTTTAATGACCCCAGATCCCAGTCCCCCATCCCATTTCTCAATTGTTAAATCACAATCTTTATGCAATGTTTGATCGTTAAATCAAAATATATTCTTGGTTTTACAGTTATACATGTTTCAATACATGCATTGCATATCCAGTATATTTACAATTCCTTATTAGTTGATTCTTGATGATTAAGACTCGTGTATTGCTTGCTTACCCTACTACTGTTGGTTGATTACCCTCCAAAAAAAGGTGAAAGTGGCTCAAAATGCGTTGAGCACTCACAATTTTCCGTGGTTAAAGACACAATGTTCAGTGTTCAATCATATTAAATCACCATTTTCATATATTTTCATCATTTTCCATGGTTCAAATCATCATGTTCGATGGTTCAATCATGTTAAATCGACCGTTTTCCATGGTCAAATCATAATGTTCCATGGTTAAACCCAGCATTTTGTCCCAGTTTACTTCAGCAGCTCCAGGCCCAACGTGCTGAAGAGCTGGCCCTTCACACGGCCCGAGCACGTGAGGCGGAAGAGGCGAAGAATAAGAAGGACTGGATTTCATGGAGGTTTCTATGGTGATTTCTATTTGGTGATTTCGTGGGAATATCATGGGTAACATATTGGGATATGGAGGTTTCAATATTTCAATGATAGTTTTAAAACCAACACAACTGATGTTTATGATATACATGTCTATAGTTATGATACATAGCGATATATATATATACGGAGGTTTCCTAAACCATAAAACTATTTTCATTGGAACTGATTTTCATTGAACCATGTTAAAACTGGTGAATCATTCATAAATCAAGATGGACTTGGACCTGGTGGACCTCATATGCTCGGAGGTTTCCTAAATCATGGGGGCTAGCTCCGAAAAATCATCCATTTTGCGATTGTCCATGAAATAAACCATCCAGCTATTGGGGTATCCCCTTTTGAGCGTTCAAAAATGTCTTAAACAAATTTATCAAGGAGTTAACCTATGGTGTCTCCGCGAAAGGAAAATAGCTGGGCGCGAAAGCTCGCGAAATAGCTTCGCGAAAGAGCCTCAGAAGACATGCGCCGCAAAAGCGCCGCGAAAGTACACTTCCCAACATCACATGTTCTCCACTAAAGCGCCGCGAAAGTAAATAACAACAACGATGTCCCTGCAAAAACTAAAATGGTGGTCGCGAAAGCTGCGCGAAAGCAATTCTATAGGTTACCCTCTGGTAAACTAACAGTTTGCTATTGAAAATAGCCATAGAAATAGTGGATTTACCCATTAAAAATGGTGGATCTTTCCAGTTCGTTATGTAACAGTTTACCAGGCCGGGTAACCAGTTGATCAAGATGGAGATGGACCCGATGGACCCGATGTTTATGTTATTTTTTGGACATCAAAAATATCAGTGCAATGAAAAGGTTGAGCCAAAGACACAACATGTGGAGACAAACAGATACCCGGCCTGGTAAACTGTTACATAACGAACTGGAAAGATCCACCATGTTTAATGGGTAAATCCACTATTTCGACTGGGCTATTTTCAATAGCTTTTTGTATGTTTACCAGAGGGTAAACCAATAAGAATGAGAGGATTCGACCACGGCTCAGGTCAGTGAATGATTCAACGTGGAATTCCCAGTTGGTGATTCCCTAAAATCTCCACGACATGTGCCGAGAGATCTTGATGGAATCTCCGCTAAGCTTGATGTTGGGTTGGATGTTAGAATGCCTCCAGTACTCAAGCCTGGCTATGGAAAATCTGTCCCGTATACATATGATTTCATATCATGTTATACTTTACTGTACATTGAATTATATTATATTATACTAATTTATACTATATTTTTTATATTATATTATATATATTATATCACATGTTTATATTATATTGTATATTGTATTTGTTATATTACATTATATTAGATTATATCTTACTTTCCATTATTATATTATATTATATTAGATTATATTAGATTATAATTATTATATGATATGCTTTAATATATTATATTATATTTTATGTCATTATATTATTCTGTTTTATTACATTACATTATATTGTATTATATGATATTACATTACATTGTATTTTATTATATTTTATTACAATATATTCTATTTTATAATATATTATAATATATTATATTATATTACATTGTATTATATTATACTATCTTATATTATATTATATTATATTTTATTTTATTATACTATATTATATTATACTATATTATATTATTATATTATATTGTATGATATCATATAATATTGTATTATATCATATAATATATCAATTTCGTAGTTGTTTTTCCTCTTGAGCACAGTGGATGGGAGACCGCATATTATAGCGCCGTGAGGAGGTTGCAGAAGAGATTCCACAGGAGGAGGTCCGTCCAGTCCCCGACAAATTTTCCCATTTTTATTTGATTGGTTTAAGGGAATTGTTTAACCGGAACCCCCCCCCAATATTGAATTGTAAAAACCACGGTTTCCGATATAGATTTTCCCTTAAACCAATCCAATGACATTTGGGAACGGAGTTTTAATCTACTGATCATTTACCCAGATGGGAATTTTAAGCGGCTTTGCTGATGATCTGATGATTTCTTTGTTGATCTTTGGAATGATTCGGAATAACTATAATCGAGTAATTCGAGAATGTCGAAAGTCTAAATCGGGAACACAAGTTCTGACTTTTTATGGCAGAATTGGGCCCTTCTTTCAAAAAGAGCAGAAACTGAGAGTTTTGCTGGAGCGTTTTAGGCTCAAAGGTTATAGTAAAACAAAAAGATCAAAGGCCATGAAGCTGCTCAGTGTGCTGCTGGTGCCCGCCTTAGCCGTGCCGTCCTGCCTGAAGGAAGGGACTCTGGGGAAAGATCCCTTTCTTCCAGCACCCAGCTGCTTGGCATTTTCCAATCTTTTCCATATTGTCTACTAGAAATGGGAGGATCTAGTGAGAATAGAATCTCTTGGGGGGAAACTATTGGGGAAACCATAGTTCCTCATGTTTTCTGAGGTTTTTTGAATGCGTTCAATCCTGGATCCTCGATGTTGTCATCTGTTCATGCTTGGTTCAGCCCAGTGAACATTGCTCCATTGGATCCTCCAATCCGCCCTAGGCATGTACGTGGCCAATTGGGCTTCCTGCGCTCAGAACTGCGAGAAGAGTTTGCTGTGCAAAGAGTTCTCCTATAAGGAAGCTGGTTGGAACATATTTTCCATATAGGTTACCTTTATTTTCCATATTTACCATAGGAAAATAGTGGTAAATCTCCTATAATATGGAAAATGAATATGGTTTGCTGGTTGGTGGTTTGGAACATGAATTGTATTTTCCATATTTACCATAGGTAATTTACCACTATTTTAACATTTACCATAGGTAATTTACCACTAATCAGTGATATAACAAAATTTACTGGTTGGTGGTGACTGGAACCATGGAATTTTATGACTTTCCCATCATATTGGGAGTTTCATCATCCCAACTGACCATCATTTTTCAGAGGGCTTGAAAACACCAACCAGGAAGATACGGCGCCCAGTAAAGGCGGATGTTGGCTCTTCAACAAGGTGAGGGACTCCGGTCGGTTGCGAATGTTGGATGGTGGATAGCAATTTATTGGATGAATCGTTGAATTATATGGCGGCTCAAAGTGGCTGTATTTGATACTTGATATGGATGGTGATTGATATTGATGTTTGATGGAAAAAAATCACTACAACCATGGGATATGACTAGCAATAGGTTGACACCCCACAATTTGTTGGGATATAAATGGTAGAAGCCCTATAAATTCAGATTGGCCATATTTCTTTTCTGGTGTAAACCTCCAACAGTTGTGTGAACTTGCTGCCAGGCGAATGTCAACTTTGACGAGGATGCCAAGGCTGTGACAGGCGACAAGACTTGCCAAGACACTGAGGCTCGAAGCCGCAAATGACTCAACAAATCAGCTGCAGCCAATAAACATTGGCCTCTTTTTTGGGGGGCAACATATTGGCAAGAAGATGATTAACCTTGATGAAGCATGAAATTCTTGGGGTAATGTTCAGAGAAAACCCATATCGATGGCCATATCTGCAAATGTGTTCCTCCTTCATTGACATTCTCCATATTGACTTTAGCAATGTTTTCCGGAGAAACCAATCAGCAAGATTACCCTCTAAACTAACTAACATGACTATGGAAAATCACAATTTTTAATGGGTAAATCCACTATAAATGGCTATTTTCAATAGCTATGTTTGTTTACCAGAGGGTAACCATCATTGGTTGTCCTAAATCCACACGTCTATTGTTCATTTTTTCCGTTGAAACGGGTGTTTATCGGCATAATATTATGTTTCCTCGTATAAATCCTCATTAGTCTCCTTGTTTTGTTTCTAAAGACTATATGTTTCATGGCTTCAGCCCAATTCTTCATTGTCAAATCACCATGTTTATCATGTTCCATGATAGAAATGACATTTTTTCTCGTAAAATCTAGGTCAACCTTGGATGAGTAGAAACTAATCCTTCAATATTTTGCAATAAATAGGAATATCTACGTTCACCAGCTAAGAATTTCTCATTTCTTGCAGGGTATCCCATTCATTATTTTCAGTAAATCCCATTCAATCCGACTAAATCACTAGATGTTCCCAGGATTTATGGTGATATACCCTCTGGCAAACGTTTACATAACTATGGAAAGATCCACCATTTTTAATGGGTAAATCAACTATTTCGACTGGGTAATTTTCCAGTTCGCTATGTTGGTTTACCAATCTACCCTCTGGTAAACTAACAGTTTGCTATTGAAAATGGCCCAGTCGAAATAGTGGATTGACCCATTAATAGCATGGTGGATCTTTCCAGTTCGCGAACTGTTCAATTACCAGAGGGTAAACCTCCATTTTCCTATGGTTTTCCTATGGTTTTCCTATGGTTTTCCCATTGAAACCTCCATTTTCCATGGTGAAAATCTTCCCCCAACCCCTGTTACCCCACCAGGCCAGCGCCGCCGCCGCCGCGGCCGTGGCCGCCGCAGCGCAGACGGGTCCGGCGGCGCTGTCGGACGCGGCGGATGCCACGGTGGAGGGAGCGGCGGCGAGCATCACACCGGAGACTTGGGGGAAGATGAAGGGCTGTATCCCAGATTTATCTGGTTGGTGGTTTGGAACATGTTTTTTCCATCATATTCAGTTGGGAATTTCATCATCCCAACTGACTAATATGTATCTGTTTACCAACATGTGCCCTAAAAATCACCCAAATGTAGGTAAATATACCATACATGGAGCATATGGGCCATATTTATCTGGTTGGTGGTTTGGAACATGAATTTTATTTTCCCCAATAGTTGGGATGATGATCCAATCTGACTTTCATATTTTTCAGGGGGGTTAAAACTACCAGCCAGTTATCCGATTCCATCAAGATGAATAGATTATCTCATGTTTATCTTCTATCTCACATATTCTATGATTATCAATCTATTGATGGTGCATATGTCATGACTGGCAGGTATATCAGTATATCCCATTTATATGGTGATGGGTCAAAACCTATTATGATCCTAGTTGGGGGAATAAACATCCATTAAAACCAGCGTTTTTGTAGGATGCCTAGGGTTCCATAGATAAGATCAATGGTTACGCTCTGGTAAGGAAACATAGCGAACTGGAACATCACCATGTTTAAAGGTCAGATATCAACGATTTCTATGGCCATGTTCAATAGCTAAAATTACCAGAGGGTCATGGCGATATTCCATGAATGGCAGGGTCTATGTCAATTTACTGGAGGGTATATCACATTTATATCGTTATGGGAAGATCAGAGGGTATAGCCATTACACAACCAGTATATCATAGCAGGGGTATTCCCATCATATTTCCGCATATATGTCATGTGGGTTTGTCTGAAAATGGAGTATGCCCCAACATGGCCATTTTCATAGGTGTTTCATGATGATTAGCCATCAAATTTGGGGCTACCCTATTTTTAGAGAACCCCATTTATATATAATTATATATATAAATAGATATTGGTATACTAATGTAATATTAATGATTATGTTTATTATGTTATATCCCATACAATAATGGGATATCACAATGGGGATATACTGATTCTATATTGGGAATAGTATGGGCATATAATTGTTATAATATGCCCAATGGGGAACCTATAATCGGGGAAGATTATTGGAATACCCCTGCTATGATATACTGGTCATGTAATGGCTATAATCATCGGGATATTATCATGGGGTATTTTAATTGGACATTGAAGCAGTTGGTGATGCTGAGATTTTGGAAGCATAAATCTGGCGGTTTTTTTTTTCGATGTTTAGGGCTTTAAGTGGTTCTTTTCATGGCTTTTTGATCTGGATTTGGTCAGAGATTGTTCAACTTGGAATCTTCCAAAGTGCAATTTTTCTGGGCCCAACTGGCTGTGAATTTGGGTCATTTTCCACGTGGGATCGGCCACCAGAGGGGCCCATGATTCACCCGATTTTTGCGGATTTTGAGACCGCGCATTTCCACCAAACTTCAGAAGAACAACGTTCACAAATCAATTTTTCATGGCAACATGCATTGACCATACAACATTTTGATATTACCTTCGTCCTTTCCGGTCAGGCTCTGCTTGGAACCCCATAACACCTTCTGTCCAGGGGAATTTTTAAGAAATAAGAACCGGATTTTGAGACCGCTGATGATTTTAGGGGACTTTGGGTTGTTGAACTGCATGGGAAATGAGTCTGAGATAGTCTGAGTGATTGCTGAAGTGATTGTTGGTGTGTTTTTTTTCCGTTGATGGATGGAAAAAATCATGGCAATGGAATCTGTTGGGAAATGGTTTGATGAATTGGGGGCTTTAAATGCGCCGGTTAACCACTTGTGGCCGCAAACGCGGCCGAATATCAACCGTGAGTCGGCGGTTTTCTCCCCGAATGGATTACAGTGATTACAGGTGGAAATGATGGGGTAAATAGTCGCGTGATCAATCCAATAACTGGTTGGTGGTTTGGAACAGTTTTTATTGTTCCATATATATATATATATATATAAATATATAAATATATATATATATATAAATATAAATATATATATATAAATATATAAATATAAATATATATATATCGGAATATTCATCCCAACTGACTAATATTTTTCAGAGGGGTTGAAACCACCAACCAGATAATTAAATGAGACACTGGACCATGAAAATGATCGATTTCACATGATAACTTTACCATGATTTCACAATGCAGATTCCTAGGTGTTCGCCCTTTTTTATATCCAAGGATGGCGGGAAGCAAAAGTCCATGCTAGCCGGATCTTCTGGCCAAGATCATACCGTTCTCTACTGCGTGCTTGGTGGAGCGGCTGCAGCCGCACTGATTCTTGGATTTGCGGATGGGTCTGATTTTTTTTGTCTGTCGTTTTTGATCCACCAAGAACTATACCCGGCCTGGTTTTTACATACAAAAAGCGAACTGGAAAATGGCCCAGTCGAAATAGTTGATTTGGCAATTTTTATAGCATGGTGGATCTTTCCAGTTCGTTTTCTGTTAACGTTTACCAGGCAGGGTAAACCTCCATTTTCCTATAGTTTTCCTATGGTTTTCCTATGGGTTTTCCTATGCTTTCTGTTAACGTTGACCAGGCCGGGTGGCCCGGTATGGTGAAGCCACTTCCGTCATCTCGTCCTCTCGTTCCCAGGATCGCCGCCGGCGGTTACGCCATGATGCCCGGGCAGAAGGCCCGCAAGAAGCGCACGCGCACGGCGCCCGCGGCGCCCGCGGCGCCTTCCCCGGAATCGACGGCGGAGGAAGCACCGGCGTTGGAGATGCAAGCGCCTGGGGCTTATCTGTTGCCACAGGCAGGCTTCGTACCCCAGGCCTTCCAGTACTCACAGGTGTCGGGAAAGGGGAAAAATGGAGATGGTTGAAAAACAAGCCTGGTGAATGGTTGGGAAGATAAGGTAACCGTCTCACTAGGGTATCACTATGTTTACTTTTTGGGGAGAGTTAAATGTTGCGCCAGTTTTTTTTAACGTACCAGTTGATATAGCTGTCCCATGCCCCATTTGTCCCCCAAAATGGCTGAAATCCTCAAAAATCCGCAACGTTCAAGACCTCCAAGTCTCGAAAAAACCCTGACAGGGGCAGTACATGGCCTACCAGCCGGGAACATTTCAGGCCTATCAACCAATGGCTTACCAACCCATGGCTTATCAGCAGCCCATCATGGAGCCCACGACCTACATGCCCACAGCATAGGGCCCATGGCGGAGCTTTGACGTTAGAAACGTAGAACTGGCTGTGGCTCAGAAGTAAATCTCAAGTTCTTAAGTTGAGCGAAGTGACCACATGGCAGATATGGTACCATCTGGTAAACATACAAAAAGCTATTGAAAATGGCCATTAATAGTGAGGTTTCCCATTCAAAATGGTGATTTTCAATAGCGATGTTTGTTTACCAGAGGTTAAGTGTCCTTCAACTTTGAGCTATACCCAACTCAAGTCCAAATTCATTCTGCTGCAAATTCCTGCAGTTTGGGACGCAGTCGCCAACGGTCGCCATACTCGCTGGTGGCGTCCCTCGCTGCACTACAGATCCAGCCTGACAAGAGAGAGCTGGAACTGCACTGAATGCCCCGTGCGAAGTTACACGAAAAGAGGCTGAGTAGTTATGAGATGTTAGAACACAAGTAATAGGACTTGAATGTCGTTTTTTGCGTATGTTGGTTTGAGAATGTTTGATATCTATATATATACATGTAATTAATTATAATTATATATATGTTAATATTATATAGAGACACATTATATTATACTATATTATATATTATTTATATATATATATATCTATTTATTTCTTTATATATATTATATTTATGTATATATTATATATGCGTGTGTGTTACTTGTACCTTCTAGTTGAGATGATCGCAATTGACGATCCTCCAGGTCACCGTGCCTCAATGGTCGTGGGTGGCCCCAAAACTGTGCTGCCGTGTCATTTTCAGCTGTGATTCTGTGGGGCTGTCATCAAAACATATCAAAACTGTGAAGATATATGAACATAATATGCAGATATACATGTATAGAAAATGTGGATACCCTCTGGTAAACATACAAAAAGCTATTGAAAATGGTCATAGAAATAGTGGTTTTACCCATTAAAAATGGTGGATCTTTCCATACGTTAGTTTACCAGAGGGTATATATGTATTGTAGATCTACATTTATAGCTATACATGATTATACATGTACATGATATACATTAATATAATATACCCATAATTTCATAATTGTTTGATGGTTTCAGATATGGATGTGCTGAATAAGCCAAAAGGGGATGATTGCCTGAGATGACCCAGTCGCATATATAAATTGGGGATAGCTTGAAGCTGCCAACCGGAGAAGTGATCCAAAAGAATGTGATATCTACATGTGCAATAAATGTATATCAAGTATATATGTATATAATATATAATATATATATATATCCATGTATGATATACACAAAAAACACCTACATGATCCAAAAAGTTGATTTCGCCTCCAGTAAATTTCGACCCTGTGGCCGAGTCTCAGGCAGATGGCAGATAGCGCCGCCGCCATGTCTCCAAGCTCCCGCACGCCTTCTACGGTGGCCTGAGAGCCAAGTGACCGGATGATTTTCCCATGGAAAAACACGATTTTCCCACGAAAAGACAATGATTTTCCCGTGAACCATCGTGATTTTGCCATGTTTCTTGCCATGAAAAATGGGACATCGTGACCTCAAATAGTCATGAAATCCCCACAGAAGTGGTTGGTGAAATCCTCATCAAGTTGGGTAAATCCCATCACTTCCCATCCATGTCCTGTTGTGCTTAGATTTGTCCAGATTGGATTCCCATCTTTGCGATGTGTTTTCCTGGTTTGCCGAAGTTGTTTTCCCACACTTTTCCGTGGTTTCTCCATGTTCCCCATGGTTTCCCACGTGTAAACTAGGTGTTTGTCCTAGTTTTTTTGACAAATTTCCAAGTTTTCATAGCTTTTTTCCACCATGTTTTCCTGTTTTCCCGGGTTTTCTCAGGGTTTCAAGTCGCCCGAAGCCTGGCCTCTGGACTTCTGAGGCGTCTCCTGAAGCGAAGACCTTGTTGGGTCATGAGGCTGATCAAGGTGATCTGGGTTGGCTGAAATGGGATGGATTTATGGATATTTGGCGGGTGAAATGGCGAAAACCATGGGGTAGTCAGAAGGGATTTACCTATGATCTTAATGGATCTGATGGCTAGAAAATACCTCGATGATATGCCACTGCTAGGTTTGATGAGCTGATTTTTCCTGGGGATTTCATGGCTTTTCAGTGGGAAAAAATATGGTGGTTGGAGCATCAGAAAGAACGAAATATTGTGGAAATTTCAGTGGTACAACAATGGGATATGTGAGAAGATCAGAGGGATATATCGGAAAAATATGGAAACATGATCCAAAATTTGTTTCTCGTGGAGGGATTTGATGGGATTTGTCATGGAATTGTCATAGGATTTTTGCATAGTAATGGGATGATAATAGTAACTCATGGGATAGTGGGATATAATATGGAAAATAGAGATAAGAATTACTTGGTGGAATCATCCCACGGCAATTTTTGTTGCGTTTTGTCCAAAGAAAAATTCATCATTTAACCAACAAGTGGCTGGTTGTTGAACATGGCTTAAGTGTCATGATGATGACTTGAAATAAATCCCACTTGGCGCCATGCGCGGTCTGTGATGTTTGATGGAGCCGAATTATGATTACCCTCTAGTAAACATACAAAAAGCTATTGAAAATGGCCTATATATGTATAGTGAGTTTTCCCATTAAAAATTATGTTTCCCATTAATAGCATGGTGGATCTTTCCAGTTCGCTATGTAAACGTTTACCAGAGGGTATCCCATTCTATCCGTCATGATCTTCCAGTCAAAACCACGTATAGAATGGGGGGACAGGTGGACGGGAAATGATCGGCAGGTGCAGTGGTGCGCGCTAAGAGTCAAAGGTTGGCACAGGTGGGCGGAGTTTTTTTGCGGTCGATGGAGATGGGGTGGCAAAGAACAAGAAACGATGGGCAGTTGGAATCTAAAAATGGTGACTTAACTGGTTTAATTCATAAAGAAACAGCAAAATGGGTGTTTGTGCACTTGATTTATCATAGATAAGTTGGTTAAAAAAAAATGACTTATAGGCTAACCATTGGTTTTTTGGTAAACAGTACATACTGTCTGGTAATTTAGCATAGCTGTTGAAAAAATGCTCATGTCTAGTTGATTTACCGATTAGACATGGTGATTTTCCACTTCGCTATGTTAGTTTTACCAGAGGGCAAATCCACAATCTTTGACTGGTTGGTGGTTTGGAACATGTTTTATTTTTCCATATATATGTATGTATATAGATATATATATATATATATTGAGAATAATCATCCCAACTGACGAACTCATATATTTTTCAGAGGGTAGGTCAACCAACCACCAACCAGACAATCTAATTGATGATTTTCCATACATCTTTTTCATTGGTAAATCATCAGTTCGTCCCAAGCTTTTGACGGTTAATCCCCAAGGTTTTTCGCTCTCTGCGGCAAAGTTTGCTAGTATGCTGTGTAACCTTGGGGCTTTTTTTGTATGTGGCCATTGGTCATGGTTAGAGATAAATGGCATGATCCAATGCCCATATAAACATGACCAGCTTCAATTGGCTGAGGCGATTTAATCGTGACTTTTTGGTATGTTCCCATTTGCGAAATCCACTCGAAATGGGGAATGGATGACGGCAATAGGTTCTATTCTCTGGGATCATGGTGAGCAAATACAAGTATATAGGTTTAAAAGATACGACCCTCCTGTAGACTAACATAAATGTGGAAACCCCACCACTTGTGGAGAATTGTCCGAACGGGGAAGACCCCTAGGTTTCCACATCTATGATCATCTATGTAAACGTTTACCCTCGGGTTTCCTTCATATTTACTAGCTGGTTTCTAACCATGCTTAATAAGTCCCCTAACTTGGAATATCCGAATATCCCATTGGGAGGTTTCCCCAAAGTCATGGGGGGTACCCCCAAATCATCCAAGTCATGAACGACCATCAGTGCTGAAAGCCGACTCGGGGATAAAATAACTGGGGAAACCAACCCCAATAATCATTGGATTGGTTTTGCTGGGAAGATCTTATCCGGAAACCATGGTGTTTACATGTTTTTACAAAGTGGGGCCCCCTAGATAGCTAAGTTGGTTTATAACTCCAATAACTATGGTTTATGGTATTTATAACTATAGTTATTGGGGTTTATAAACCAACTTATAACTAGGGGGGCCCACATTGTACCATTTACCAAACAGGGGGGTTCCTGTATTTGTTTCCACGAGGTGCTGGGAATCGGCTCTGAAGAAGTCGTGACGCTGATTACGCAGCAGAAGGAGCAGCGGTCGTCAAACGACAACGGAAAAAACCAACGAAACGCGGTCTTGGTGAAGATGTAATCTATGTGTATTGGCACTTCGATACAGCTACTACTATTGACAATTGAACACTACACCACTATGTATATGATTTATATCTAGATATATATATATATACATAGTCTTAGTATGAACATATACAGTGTGTATATATATATATGAGAGAAAGATAGAGAGACGAATAGGTACCTACTCCTACAATCTCAAATGTTGGGGTTGCAGTCACACAGATGGGGATGTGGGATATTGCCTAGTAAAAAAGAGTCACCTCAGAATCATCATCCTCTAGCTTCAAAGTTCAAGATACAGATAGATGTCAAAATCGAGTACCCAGAAAATTGGATGGATAGTTTTACCCTCCAAGAAAAATGCCAAAGATTCAAGATAGATATTGAAACATATCCAGAATTGGATGCTTTCATGCCTGTACAGGGGTTCCTGAGTCATGGGGGTACCACCATCCAGTCGTCATGGATGACCATCACTTAGTATTGAAACCTTTTCTCCTGATTTGGGATCCTACTTTTTCAAGAAACCCCCATGATAATCCCATTCCATTCCCATTCTATTCCCATTCTATTCCATAATTTGACTAGAGATTTGCCAATCCCCCACATTTTAAATCATTATCACTTAGTATTGAAACCTATGGTGATTTGGGCTCCTACATTTTAAAATCATTCTAGGAAACCCCCCAGCTGTGTCGCTGTCTTTTTTTTTCGAACCCCGTGTCGCGTCGTGTCGCCGTGTCGATCTTCGACCAGGAGATGCTGGAAATACTCCATGAAGAACTGAAAGAGATGCGAAGCAGGCTAAAAAATAGCTGATCTCGCTGGATCCGATCCATGGTTTATCTGGTTGGTGGTTTACCACTAATTTACCATTTACCATAGGTAATTTACCACGAATCAATGATATAACAAAATTTACTGGGTTTATATCTTTAGTCTTTTGGTATCAATGGGATTTTCTACGTTCACCAGCTAAGAAATTGTTTTTTTTGTATCTAAGATTCGCAATGATATATATCTGGTTGGTGGTGACTGGAACCATGGAATTTTATGACTTTCCCATCATATTGGGAATAGTAAAATCAACTGACGAACTCGTATTTTTCAGAGGGTATTTATGGGCGAACACTCCCAACATCGCCGAATTGTTCAGGGTGAAATATGGTGAACTGTGGTGAAGTGATTAGATGTCACCAGATTAGATTCTATGAAGCAATGAAATAGATGTAGAAGTTCGAGAAAAAACTTGAACAATTCATGTGATCATACCAAAGCTCCATTTCCAATCGCAAATCCCAAGCATTTTGGACACCTTGCGCCAGGAAAGCCCTGCCGCAACGCGAGGTGCTGATTCCGTTGTCGGGATGCCATGCCGGGACGGGACGGCAGTCCGATCGGCGATGACTTTCCGCGTTTCTGTTAAGAATGGTGGTATTTTCGTGGTATATAACCATGATAATGTCAATGGATTGGTTTAAGGGAAAATTTACAGGAAACCATGGTTTTTACCATTAAATATGGGGTTTTCCTGTAAATTTTCCCCTAAACCAATCCATTGATAATGGTGGTAATGGTGGTAAGTTATAACATGTTTGTTGGTTATATAGTGTATATATACCACAGCATTTTGGTAATGGTGGTAAGTTATAAAATGTATCAAACACTATATAACCAACAAAAATGTATAAATTAACATTCTCTTATAATGAGGGATATTGTGATGATTGATATGTATCATTGGGAAATCATGGAATATGAGTGGAATATATACATATATAGTTTGCGTGAGTTGGATGTATAGTGCTGTGGAGGCCCCATGAGCTTTTTAAAGGCTGATTGTCTCTGGGCCGTGGAAGCAGTGGTCATCACAATATATCTGGGTAAATTATACTGGAATCATGGTTAATAAGGAAAACCATCCCCTTTTATAGCCTTATTTCAGCTTAGTAAAATATTATTTCATTTACCCAGATATATATACTTATATATATATACATATAATGGCCATATTTTCAATAGTCATGTTAAATTACCAGAGGGTATATCATCATATATCCCATTAAATCCCATTAAATGCCATTTAATCACCATTGAATCTCTATATATATACCATCTTGTTATACAACATTGCCATGGAAAATCACCATTTTTAATAGGTAAACCATCTATAAATTAGCCATCTATACCATGGCTATGTTAAATAACCAGATGGTATATATATATATCCATGGAATATGGGCGAATCGCCAAAACGGTACTGAAATTCACCTGTTTCACGTGGCCTGGATTTCCCCGAACGGAATCCATGGGGGGAAGTGATCTCCGTTGAACGCCCATGGTTTTTATTGGAGGAGAACGCCATGGTATTGCGGTACCCGGCCTGGTTTTTACATACAAAAAGCTACTGAAAATGGCCCAGTCGAAATAGTGGATTTACCGATTTACCCCTTAAAAATGGTGGATCTGTCCATAGTTTTCTGTATGTTTAGCAGGCCGGGTAACGGGGAATTCTATGGAATTCTAGCCAGGTATTGCAAAGTAACACTGAGTATATAGTTGTTAGCGAATTGCAGGTCAAAGTAACTAAACTAAGTAACTCTTTGTGATGGCAGATCTACTATTTACCCTCTGGTAAATAAACAGTTCGACCCTGAAAATCACCCATTTTTCATGGTTTCACTAGTCTGAACCAACCCCGATGACTGCCAGGGGTATATGTGGTCAATCTCCACTTGGGGATGGTTTCAAGTGGAACCCCAGGATATGATTTCAGGTACCCGGCCTGGTAAACGTTTACAGTTTGCGAACGATGGAAAGATCCACCATGCTATTGATGGGAAAACTCACTATTTCTATGGCCATGTTCAATAGCTATGTTGAATTACCAGAGGGTAGATTGAGGATGTTTATTGATGGTTTTACCGCATTACAAAGCTGATTTTCTTGGAAAATTTAACCAAAAAAAAACAAGTGAGGCTCCATGCCTTTGGACCGCCATGAAACAGACAGATGCTCCCGGCCACCGTTGAATTTACTGGTTGAGCGCTGGGATCTGGGTTTAGTCCGGGAGGTCAGTGGATCATGAATCTAATCTGATGAATTATGACTGTGCATCATGAATTATGATAGTTTACCGGGAAGCTATATCATCATATATCCCATTAAACCCCATTAAAGCCCATTAAAGCCCATTAAAGCCCATTAAAGCCCATTCAGTCTATAGACTCCCTTGGATTTGGTCTCAGTCATTGACGTCATCCCCTACATCCACTGTTTCGAAAACAGGGTTTCAGAAACGAGGGAAGGGATGCGTGCCAGTTGTTAACGGGAAAGCAGTCAGCAATGACTAGAAGATCAACTTCTCTTTGAAAATCGATCTCGAAGTTAAATGATGTTAATTATGTTACCCTCTGGTAATTTAACATAGCTATTGAAAATGACCATTTATAGTGGATTTTCCCATTAATCATGGTGATTTTCCATAGCTATGTTAAATTACCAGAGGGTAACTAATCTGAACGGGGGGAGATTTTGATCAACGTAGAAAAGCCCCAATGAACCGTAAACCATACAGTGGAAAACTATGGAAAGCATGGAAATTTACTGGTTGCTGGTTTGGAACATGTTTTATGACTTTCCATATATTGGGAAGAATCATCCCAACTGACTTTCATATTTTTCAGAGGGGTTGAAACCACCAACCACTAATATATTAAGAACCTGGGACCAAGAACGGTTTATTCGTGGACCACTATTAGAGATCAACCATACCGTTTCATGCACAACATCCCCATCTATTAGTCAACCCCATTTGTTGATGGTTAAGCCACCCTACCATATCCTCTGATGGTCACATTATCTCTGAAAAAAGTTATGAGCCCCAAGCCAGCTTTCAGGTCTGATGATGGAGTTCTGACCTCAAAAGTCGCCAGGGTGGACGAACAAGTGACAGGTATAGGTGGATTAAACATCAAAGATGTGGATTTTGCCAAGCATAATATCAAAAATCAGGATTTGACAAACCAGCAGAGAAAAAAAAAGCTGCGTTCATCAAAGAAAGTCTGGCTTCGGTGACGTACGTGCCAACCTCTCCAATCCTAAAAAAACTTATATAGGATTATTCAAAACTCAAGTTGACCCATTTCGAAATGGGAAGGGTCGAAACACTATTAAGCCACATGGTAAATCCACCACTGCCAATAGAAATGAGTGGTTGATGCATGTTGATGCATGTTGATGCCACGGCAGCACCAACAAATCGGAGTGAAACCTTTGACTAAGTCGCGACACCAGGACCGGAAATGACATTGGAATATATTAGAATGATGAATGATAGTATTGGGTTAGGATTGGACTAACTATCCTAAGAGGGTGGGTTAGAATTCTTCAGGTTGTTGAATTATTATGAGTATAATGATTTGATGTCCCACCAAATATCCTGGGAATTGATGTAGGGGAACTTTACTGTAGGATATCTCTTCTCTTTTTGGTGGTAAAAACAAAACGTCTAAAACCATAAATCTCTTGAAATCACTACCTGAGTTTGTCATGGCGTATCCCCAATGGATTCTTTCCTCATTTTGCCTTGAACAAGTGGCCAGAAGTGGGTGATAAGTTAAATGTTCCCCCCAGAAGTTGCACCACAACTCCGACTCTGAGACGAGGCACCTGTGAAGATTTCCCACCTTCAGAGCATGGCTGGAACACGAGGGGTGCGCGGTCCCAGTCCAGGTTCAAGGGACCCTCCGTTCATCAAACGTTGCAATGGAAACTCCATTTTTTTCACAGATGACTTTCATCGATCCCCAGTCATCAGCGAACTGTTGCGAACTGGAAGCCATGGCACATTTAAGGATACATGTAGAGTTCGTTGATTTATCTATTAAAGATGGTGGATCTTTCCAATTCGCCAACATACAAAAAGCTATTGAAAATGGCCATTAATAATGAGTTTTCCCATTAAAGATGGTGATTTTCCAACTTCGCCAACATACAAAAAGCTATTGAAAATGGCCATTAATAATGAGTTTTCCCATATAAAGATGGTGATTTTCCAGTTCGCAAAGTGTAACAGTTGAGGCTTATTCCGACATGAATAATCATGAAATCACCATGAAATCCCATTAAATCAGCATAAGATCCCCGTTAAATCACCACTAAATCTGATTAAATTCCATTAAATCTCATTAAATCCCATGAATTCACCATGAAATCACCATGAAATCTCCATGATCCAGAAGGATTCAGTCGTGGTTCCATGACGACTGGAGGGGCGGTTGGAAACCCAACCCATCGGCGTCGCCAGGCCTGGACCTTGCGCACCCTGGCAGGCCCATGGTTTTTGCGTTTTCTGAATTTCGAAAAGGAGATGATGTCTTAATCCATATTAAGATATCATAAGGGTGATGTATTTTTTTAAAAAAAATAAGGTATATATATATATATTAGATAGATGTATATATATATTGAGAACTGAATAGGTAAAATGGATGAACATATCTGATTTTCGCTTCCGTGGCGTTGACGAACCACGTGACAGCACGTCAGGGCCTGGGCTCATGCGCAAGCAAGAATTCTCTGAGAAAGAAGATGCGTGGCCCCGGCTGAAAAAACTGGGAGTTTTGGGGAGATTTTACTGTGGAAACATCATGGGATACTGACTGGGACTTACCTGATATTATTACTAATGGGATACTATTAGATATTAAATTGGGATATATAAATAGTAAGTATATGTAAATGTCATAATATTGGTATGTTATATCCGTTGTATAGTATTACTAGATATTGGGATACTGATATTAATATAGTAGTATGGGCAATTTCATTATCATATCATGGAATTATCATATATGTATGCACATAAAACTATATAATACCATGGGATTTTGCATGTTATTATCCACATATTATGAATTGTATTATTACCAATACGACGTATGGATCCTATGATGGCCCATATCTTGGGGAATCATGGGATATTATTAGCAATACTAGTCATACTAGTGGATATAACATGATATACCCTCTGGTAATTTAATATAACTATGGAAAATCACCATTTTTCATGGGAAATATCACTATAAATGGTGATGTTCCATAGTTGTGTTAAATTACCAGAGGGACACCAAAGTCAAACTTAGATTGTCGGATTCTCGTTATCTGCTGGGCCCAGAGAAATCTGATGAAGAATCTGACGTGTGTTTCTTTTTCTGTGGATAGTTTCGGACTGTGGAAGTTGATATGATTGAAATGCAGAGACCAAGATTCTTCATGATTCTCATGTCTGAAAATGTTCGAAAATCATCAACTTGATCAATGATCATGAACCGTAAATTTCCGCAAGGATTTATCGATAAAGATTCATTCAGAATGCAGGTCCCATCATCGAAATGGCCAAAGCCCTCAAGGATCATCAAAGCCATGGCCATGAAATTGACAGATTTGGGGGGTGTCAAGTCCCATATTGGCAGACCCCAAATCTCATATTGCTTGGTTATAGATACCATGATACCAGCATATCCTATCTTTAACCCATCAGTATATGCCATTGTTATATCCTATCATTACATCTCATTATTATATGGGTTTTCTTTGAATTCATCGTATCCAAAAGTGCTGCGTTTCCACCATGTTCCCATTGAAATCTCCATGTGGAGGTGTATTTTTACCCTATTTTCAGACAAACCCATAATATTGCTATATCCCAATATTATACCCATGATATTCCCATGAAATCACCATGATTTCATGAAATATCTCCATTTTCAATCCAAAAAAGAAGTGCCGATTTGAAATCAGGTGGCAAGCCTTCATGTACTGCGCCGACACGGCCAGAGACCCCAAGGGGAGACCCCAAGGGGAGACTTTAAGGGTCCCCGGGGGATCCCAAAGGGCTTGAGGGTGGGGTTTTAAGAGTGTTGTTAACGCTAGTGTTATTGGATATATAGTGCTGTTAATAGCGTTGTTTAAATAGTATATCTTGTGTAAAGTGTCATTGAACAGTGCTTTAATAGTGTTGTTTAACAGTACTGGTTGGTGTATAGTGCTTAAATAGTGCATTGAATAGTGTTTTAGGTAGTGTTTTGAATCGTGTTTAGATAGTGCTTTGAATCGTGTTTTAAATAGGGCCTAATTTAGATAATGGTTCCTGTAAATGTCATGAAACATGATGGTTTGGCCATTCAAGATTGGTAAATACGACTTGTAGGACGATACTGGGACGTACAGCCAACAATCTCATGTGTGGCTGTGTTTACACCTTAAATTGCGGTTTGGGAACAGATGAAGCAAATTGTACTTGTCTGGCTTCGGAATTCTGACAATCCCAAAAACAAATATCTACAGTAGTTCCTGATGTTCCTGTTTAGGAAAAACTAGACCGCATGTTTGCCAAGGAATAATCGTTACTCCCGGAATGTTCGGCAAATATGCGTGAGGCGTGGAATCATCATGTTAGTAATATATACTGACTTGCCATTGTCAGATATGATATATTATAGCATACAATGTGAGGCCCCCAAGATATCTAAGTTGGTTTATAATTCCAATAACTATGGTTTATGGTACTTATAACTATAGTTACTGGGGCTTATAAACCAACTTATAACTGAGCTCACATTGTTGTATTAGTAATTATTATTATACTATAACAAATAGTAGGCACCTACTTGGTGGCGCATCCCACTAAAAGTGGGTTAGTTCACACAAAAGCCCTCTGGTAAACTAACAAAAAGCTATAGAAAATGGCCATTTATAATTGATTTACCCATTAAAAGCATGGTGATGTTCCATAGTTATGTTAGTTTACCAGAGGGTAGTGACTGCAAAAAATAGCTTAATATCCCATGGTTTGTTCCCTTTTCTTCGTGGTCTTATCCTATTTATAACTGGCTGAACAAACTCCCTACCAGTTACGATCCCTGTCCTCCAAGAAATTCTGGAGTAAGGCTCAGCCCTGCCATTTGCTGGCTCGGGCCTCAGTGGTGGTGCGGCATGTGGCTAAAACAGTGCCATAAACGCACCATCCCCCAGGAAAATCACCATGAATTTATAGGTAGTATGTTTACTTACCATTCCCAGGAAGTCATGGGTGGTAAAAATGACATTGTTTTACCCATAGCCCATATTATAGTGGATGATCACCCTACATATCCCACTGAAAAAAAACAAGTGGATATAACCTGCTTCACCTACTTAGGATCCGCGGGATGAGGGTCACCAAGTATAGATGGCCCATTTCTGTTGAGTAGATGATTTACCAAACTTAGAAATGCCGATTTTCGATAGCAAACTCTAAGAAATTACCAAAGGTTTGTTTTTCGAACTTGGATGATTTGGATGTGGCAATACAACTTGGATGGTCAGCCATTTCCAGAGAAAAGAACTGCCTTCCAAAGCCCATGGCAGAGTGATCATGTTAGCTGAAATGGGATGATGAACCATGGAACTGCCTTGATCTCTTGCTGTTTTTATGGAAGATATCTACAACCAGCGACCGCTAAAGGTCTTCTTTTAGCAGGGTGTCGAAAATTTTCTCATCTTGACCATGATGGAAGTCTTGGGAGAAAGAGTTGTGTCCCCAAGTTATCCATGCCACAAAACTCCATGGTTACTTGTCATTCTGAATGGGGAAACTAATGGTTTTTATGGCTATCCCTGATTTTAGGAAACATAATTATGTTCCCCAAATTACACAATATTTATATATATATATATTATTAGTAACTAATAAATTAGTTAGCAGCCAAAAAATTATCTCCTTTCCCCTAATGAATTTAGCTGTCTCTCCTCAAATCATTTAGTATAGCAACCCCCAGTCATGCCAAAAAGTTGGGAAAACTGGACAGTATGGGGAGAATATCTCATCGAAGTACCCGAAAAATGGAAAAAACGATTCGGCTTCTTTTTGGGGGTTGCTTGATCAGATCTACTTGGTGGCTCATCCCACTTAAGTAGGTTAGGTCACCCTTGTTTTTCAGTGGGATAAGTAGGTTTTATCATCCACTAACAAAAACTGAGGTGTACGAACATGTTATAACATGTTAGTTCACCTACTTCCGATCCACGGGATGAGCCCCGAGATCTCCAAAAAAAACGCTCCTGAGGACCCCTCTGGGCAAAGCCGTGCATCCTCGGGATGGGTGGGTGTTCCTTGGACGCCTTGGACGAGTCGAGTCAGGGTGTTGGATGGCTTGAAGATCAAGCCGAATGAGTAGATGATGATACTGTGGATGGAAGGTTATCATCAGTATCAATATTATATGGAATATATGAGGATTATATGGATTATATGATCAGTATCAATAATCCATATAAATATTGATGATACTATTATCCTGTCATAATCCCAATATCTAAAAAGTGTTTCATAGTGACCAATAGTTATCTGGTTGGTGGTGACTGGAACATGAATGGATTATGACTTTCCACATATTGGGAATTTCATCATCCCAACTGACTTTCATATTTTTCAGAGGGGTTGAAACCACCAACCAGGTATGAACTGGTAGATTTTTTATATACCCTTTGGCACAACATAGCTATGGAAAAATCATCATGTTTAATATACGGAGGTCGTTTTTTATAGAGGCTACGTTCCATAGCTATTTCCAATTATTGGAGGTAACAATTATGATAATTAATTGGTAATATGAATAACAATCAGTGGATTAAATATTCTACTATCTCATTGTTAGTTTGGCTATTCCCCAAACATTGTGGCCACACTGAGGGGTTCTTACAGTAAAATCTAAGGCCTGCCTGGTGTTCATTCGAGGTGGTCTCATACATTCCTGGCAGTTTTGATGACTCTTACAGTGCACAAATGCACAAAAGCCCCTGCATCTTCCGTTTTTGACGGAAGGAAGTCTTGCATGAAATGGTGTTCCCGGAGACCTCTCGCGCAACCCTCTCGGCACTTTGGGCGTGTCAGATCGCTCTAGTTGTGGCGCGGTACTCATTTTGCTACTCAAAGAGATCTTGTGCAGAGATCTTGGCAAGGAGGTCTTTTATAGAGAGCTTGCGCAGAGATCTTGCCACGGAGACCTCTTGTAAAGATCTTGTACAAAGACCTCTTACAGAGATCTTGTACGGAGATCTTGCTCAGAGATCTCATAGAGAGCTTGAACAGGGATGTTACTTTGAGATTTCTTACAGAGAGCTTCTGTAGAGATCTCCTATAGACACCTTGTACAAATATCCTTACACAAGGATCTTGCACAGCAGCTTCTACACAGAACCTGCCACGGAGATCTCACACATGATCTTCTACAGACATCTTCACAAAGGGAACTTGCAGAACCTAACCTGGTATCTCAGCATCTCCTCTTCATGTTCCTTGCAGCACTGTTTGGGTTCTCTTTCCGGGATAAATAATTACCAATGTATACCAATGGAGTATGACTCGACCCACTGCGACCCACTAATGTTGAGATCACTCATGATACTGTTGAATCACTGGTTGGTGGTTTGGAACATTTTTTCTTTTCCATAATATATGGGATGTCATCCTTCCCATTGACGAACTCATATTTTTCAGAGGGGTAGGTCAACCACCAACCAGATCAGTAATTGGTACTTCATTCATGTGAATTCAACTTGGTTCTTGTTGTTTTGTGGTAAACCCTCAACCCTAAACCATCCCAAAGTCTACCGGAAATGGGCTGGAAATGAAATTCACCATACCCAGTCATGGAGATGGGTCAAAACCATTCAAAGCCTATTATTACCACTGGTTGGTGGTTTGGAACATGAATGGATTATGACTTTCTTGGGAATAACCATCCCAACTGACTTTCATATGTTTCAGAAGGGTAGGTCAGCCACCAACCAGGAATAACCATCCATTAACCAGCTAACTGAGTGCACCCGTTTGGGTACCAGGGTTTTTGACCCATACCCAGTCATGACGATTCGACGAAGATCACCCAGGCAGATCAACTGGAGAATGCTCAGCAAGCTGCTGCGACCTCAGGGAACCGCAGCCGCTTTTGTTGACGACAGAATGCATCGGATCTCACCATATTATACATAATATATATATATATATATATATTGATAATTATATGTATAATTATATGTATAATTACATTTGGATTTATAAATTATTATGTAAAATATGTTTATTCATATTGTCATGTCTAGATCATATATCATGTTCACAAAAAACAAACTCATTTCACATGATTCAACCATTGCTTCGCATCATTTGGAGCTTCAACGGTCAGCTTCGCTCCAGGTCCAGCAGGATCCTCACTTCTCGGTCTGCCGCAAGACGATGCCAGCTCTGGGCAATGGCTCAATGATCTCGGGAGTAGCTCAGCACGGCACTGGGTAGGTGGGGCCCCCCGTGTATTACGCTTTGGAATGTTTTACCCGGCCTGGTAAAGTAACAGAAAACCCTACTTTCAGACATACCTTCTGGTAAACAAACAGAAAACTATTGAAAATGGCCATAGAAATAGTTGATTTACCCATTAAAAATTGTGATTTTCCATAGTTTTTTGTATGTTTACCAGAGATTTACCCATTAATAGCATGCTGGATTGTTCCATAGTTTTTTGTTAACGTTTACCAGGCCGGGTAGATTCATCTGGAATACTCTGGCGATATGCAAGCAGTGAATCATTTGTGATTTATGGTTGAAACGGTTCTGATTCACCCCTTCTGAAAACTAGTTCGATTTTTCATGAGTAACATAGTTAAATAGCAAAATATAGCAATCATATCTGAACCATGTTAACTTATGGAGAAGGCTATGATTCGATATAATGGTTAATGATATGATAGTTAAATGTCCAAAATCAATCATAGCATTCTCCAAGTTGTATAAAGACCCTCGCCGTCTTGGGGGCGTGTAAACACGCCCCCAACAGAGACTTGAAAACATCGCCTTCTTTGATCTTTTTGAGGTTTGTGTATGATTATGTGGTGATTTGGATGTTTCCTAAGTCATGAGGGTACCCAAATCATATCAAATTTAGATCATTTTAGTTTTGAAACCCATGGTGGCTTGGGTTGATGCTTCATTTTAAACAAGAAACAGTTATGTGGATAACCAGTTTGGTTGGGGATGATACTAGCCGTGTGCATTGGAAAAGGGATGAAAAGGGACTGGATGGACTTATTGATTATGACACTGCAATGAACACGTAGGGGGATTGTAGAAAAGGTTTTCGGCCACTGTTTGGTTAAATCCGATGCAAATCTCAACCATGGTTGTGATTAGGGAAGTGTCCCATGTTAGAAACGCGTCCTTGTCGTGTACGTTCCTTTCACGGGACTCCCGGCTGTTGCAACGGGGGTGTCGGTGTCGCAGCTGAGGTGATGACACCCATGACACCTATGACACCTCCTATGGGTTACCGCACGCCACCACCCATGATGCCTGTGATGCCCGTGATGACGCCACCAGTGCCCATGATGCTGGCACCCATGCCACGTATCAGTGCCCTGGCTGCCCGGGTTTGCCTTAGTGGCCTTGGGTTCAAGCTCCCAAGCGTAGAGTTTATGGGGTCATTGGAAACCGTATGGCCCTTGCAACATATTTTAAGATAATTGAAGTATTCCTGGCGTTCTTTTTTTAAGGGCTGTGGATGAAGTGGGTGTAACCCCAAAAACATGCTGTTAAAATGTCTAATTTTCCAATATCTATCACCAATTTTTTATTCACAGAATTGGATGACGGGAAAATTTTAACCGGAAACCCCGTCATATTTGATGGTAAAAACCAATTTTTCGGTTACGATTTTCCCTTAAACCAATCCATTGATTTATGGATTTTACCCTCTGGTAATTTAACATAGCTATTGAAAATGGCCATTTATAGTGAGTTTACCCATTAAAAATGGTGATTTTCCTTAGTTATGTTAGTTTACCAGAGGGTATACTGCATCAAACTTAGTTTGGCCACCATGGCCACCATCGAAAAAAAACGCGAAAGGCCGTTCCAGCGAGGTGAACCATCGAAAAAACACCACCCACTCCGCCAGAACGCTGAGGATATTTTTGCTGAGCTCTTCCAACCACAACCGAGGTGGGGGCAAGGTCAGGAACTTCTTAGCCCGGGGGTGAATAAAAAATAGCCACAGAAATTATGGATCGAAGAGTAAAACTATGTAAAACTCCAATCCTAAAATACTGGGAAAATGAATGGAATTTGAATGTCGATCTGACATGATTTGACTTTTCGGCATCTTTTTGTGGCACATGTGGCACGTGTGAAAATATGCACTCTGCCAGGCGATGAGACAGAGGCTGCCCTTAGGGCATACCTGCAACGCAGGGTCTTTATTTTTTTTTCGAAAAGGTGAGGTTTCGAAAAGGTGGGCTGAAGTGGATCAGGATAGGAGTTTGGTGTCATTTTTTTAATCAGCTGTGAAGCCAATGAATCATGGTTCATGATGTTTCAAACATTTTTTTTCCATAGTAGGATGTCATCCTTCCCATTGACTTTCACTCCATCATTTTTCAAGATGGGCACAGCCAGCACCACCAAGCAGTATCAGCCGTGAATCCAATCAGCTCACGACTGTGGAAGTCGAATGGGTCGAGTGGTCTGGCACCCAAAAGCTGGGATACTCGGCCTATTTTTCACCCGTTTCGACGTCTCCACGGAGACCCGTGGCAAAACTACGGGGATCCGCGACTCGGACCGTTTCGGGGATTTCTTCACCTTCAAATGGAAGGGCAGTCGATAGATGAAACCTGCCGTAAGGCCGAGGTGTGATACATGACCACTGTAAAATGGCCTAAAACATGTTTTTTAGGGGCTGTTAAATCTTCGATGGGCCATGACTGAAAACATGACTTAAACTGGTGGACTATGCCGCCATGCCGCCATGCCTTGAAGTCCACCCAGCTGTTGGAGGACTTCATCCAGTTTACCAGTTGTTTAATGGTAATGGCCCATGTAAGGACCCCCCAAAGTCCTGGGGAAAATATGGGTATGGGTCAATACCTATTAATACCATTTTTAGTGGGATGAACATCCATTTACCAGCTATTTTGATGTTCACCAGGGGTACAAGGTTTTGACACACTGCCATATGATGACCATCTGAATCAGAATCCCTCAAGATGGAAAATAGAGGGCCGGGTACCAAAGGGGTGAGGATCATTGGCCATTTAAGTGGTCGGTGTAGAAAAAGGCCAACGATACGTGGTATACTTATGTCATCTTATGTCTATCAATGTCTATCACTATTGAATCACTATTGTGCATTTAGAAACAGTCATCTAGACATTTGAATAGTATGATCTCACAGAATTTTTTCTTCGGAGTCGAGTTTGACCCTCCAGTCATGTCGAAAACCATCAAGTGTTTACTGTGTACTAGCTAAAAGGAACATGTTCAAAAATTCAAAAGGTATATAACGGTATATTAATATGTATATACCAAAACCTTCATTTGTAGCACACTTAAATTTCAGGTAGGTTTGAAGGTCCAGGTATGTATTAAATATATTTAAATATGATAAACACCTTAAGCCATTTTGAAGAGGTCGAAAACTGTCACACCTCGACCAAACTTTGTGATCTCTTTAGTGTGGTTCCGCTGGACGACTGGTTCGGCTGAGCCATACATCGCATCGTGATGCAAACTTCTGGCACCTTGGCATGTCGATCAGGGCGGGGTATGACACCGGCCATGGATGGTTGTTAAAGTTCCGACTGCCGGAAAGTCAAAAATTTCATGGTAAAGAGCAGAAAGATTCAGAATTTACCATTAAAAGATTGGGATTGAATGGGAGTTTTTCACCTGGATTTCTAGTGGAAGAACCTCGCGTCGTTTTCCGTGGAATGATGGCTATAGGGGGAATGGAAGATGAGTGGCTGAACACTTTTTTCAGCTCGGTGAATCATGAAATATGTTTGTTATCTAGACAAGATTGCTGAGTCGGTGATGTTTCCTGGTTGGTGGTTTGGAACATGAATTTTATTGTTCCATTTTTCCATAATAAATGAAATAAAATCCTTCCCATTGACGAACTCCATCATTTTTCAAGATGGGCACATTGCACCACCAACCAGGTTGATTTTCCCATTAATGGTGATGTTCAGAGGGATTCAAACCACCAACCAATATAATGTTCTCCAAGAAATGGTAGAAATCAGCCGAAAAAAAGGTGGGTGGAATCATCCAATTTGGCCAATCCTTTGCTTCGCCTTGTCAAGTGGGACATGCCAAAAAAGCCTTCTGTGTGATCGAGTTCCAAGCAATCACAACCGCCAGCCTTGAAAAATGTCAGGTGACTTTTTCTTGTAAACTCTCATGATTTTTTGGTTCCCCCAGAAATAGCGATAAATTGCTTTGAAAATTGGTAGCCACCTCTCTTAGTAAACTGGGGGGGTTGTAAATCATGAATTAACGTTACATGTCCAACCTTAAGCTTGTCCTCAATCTGAGGAAGCAGAAGCTTGCTGATGATGCAGCCGAGGCGCCACAAGTGTTTCTCCCCCAAAGATTAGAAGCTTAGATTTGCAGGGCTCCCCACTTCTTTGAGTCTCAAGACAACAAGAAATGGACTGCCGGGTGTGTCTGAAAATGGGGTCTACCTAACATACCTAACTGATGTCCGGTCATTTTAACCGAGATGTTATGAGGTTCCAAAGCAATGCATGGTGTTTTTACCCGCGAAGTGTTCAGAATCACCCGGATATTTTTTTCAGGAAAAACGATGGTTCGATTTCCTCGACCTTTCTAACAAAAACTGGTTGGTTTTTCGTACATGGATAGCCTCCCAAAGAACGCAACGAGTGGGTCGTGAGGATGGTGAAAAAACTGACGTCCTCCTTGGTAGCGCCACAAAAAACCCGCCCAGCCATGTGACTGACTGATCTGTGTTTTAGGACTGGTGAATAAAATGTGATGATGAATATCCATTGAAACCGACAAGTATACAAACTTAATAAGGTAATTAATTACAAATAATTATCTTATTCAGGATTAATGACTACTACCTATCAGTTGCAGATCATATTATACGAGTATACGATGTAGATCTATGTAGTAGTATACTATGAAAAAACTTTGTATGGCTAATTACCTGGTTGGTGGTTTGGAACATGAATTTTATTTTCCCAAGAATTGGGATGATGATCCAATCTGACAAACTCATATTTTTCAGAGGGGTAGGTCAACCACCAACCAGTTACTGTAGCAGCTACAAAGGGGGTTTCAATCCTCATTGTTGATTCGCAGGAAACGTTTTGTTGAATACACAATAACTGTTCAATGAACATACGTGGAATGTGTGAAATTATGGAAACAGTAGATCAGCAAATATCAGCAACATTAGATTCAACTGATAATATGTCTATTAATACATATTATATATATATACTAGTTATAATACCATTACATTAGGAGTTGTATCAGTACCATCAGCATACTACTATAGCGATCCCAAAGAACATGCAAGAAGGAGTTGAATTGTTGCTGGATGAGTGATAGATTGAAGCTGGTCTTCATCTTTTAAGAGTGATGATACTGTGGATGGAAGGTTATCCTGTTATAATCCCATTATTTACAGTGTTTCATAGTGACCAATAGCTGATTGGTGGATTGGAATATTTGTTATTTTTCCATATATTGGGAATAATCATCCCAACTGACTAATATTTTTTCAGAGGGGTAGGTCAACCACCAACCAGCCAATAGTTATGAACTGGTGCATGATTTCTTGCATCGTTCGAATCGGATTGGTTCAAGGGAAACAGAGTAGGAAACAAATCGGATTTTCCTATGACATCTGGGGGTTGCTGGTGAAGATTTCCCTCAAACCACTCCATTGACCAGTATGTGCAGCAACACGACAGTCTCCATCCACAGTATGTGCAGCAACATACCCTCTGGCAATTTGTAGCTTTTGTATAGATGGCCAATAGAAATAGTTGATTTACCGTTTTTTAAGATGGTGATGTTCCACTTCGCTATGTTAGTTTACCAGAGGGTAAATGTTGGTAAATATCCCAGATGGCAAATACCAGATGGTAATATTTTATCAGTAGATTTAATAGATCATTAATCATTAATTAACCAAGTTTACCAGAGGGTATATATCCCTGGCAATTACCCTCTGGTTATTTAACATAGCCGTTTTGTAGATGGTCCATAGAAATAGATGGTTTACCGTTCTTAAAAATGGTGGATCTTTCCATTTCGCTATGTCAAATAACCATTTATAGATGGTTTACCTATTAAAAATGGTGATTTTCCATAGTTATGTTAGTTTACGTAACCAGAGGGTATCACCGTCAAAAAAGAAGCCTCGCGTCAGGTGCGATTGCGCATAGCGTCCACAAGCTGGCGCGCTGGCGAAACGACGCGTCAGCGAAACCGACGCGCCGGTCTGGCCCTCGCCGACTCCCGTCCAAAAAAAAAGCGATGGCTGGAGCAATGAAACTTGGAAATTCATGGAAAAATCATGGAAAATCTGGACTTTTCCTTTAAAAATAGTAAAAATAAAGATAATGAAAAGAGTAAACATGGAGATAATGAAGTAAATCAAATTCACCATGAGATTGGTAAATTCACCATAATATGCTGGAGAAACCGACAGATCAAGAGTAGCTTAGTACAACTGAAGCCGTTGCTATTCTGATGGGAATATAGCAACCCAACCAGCAACAAACATGCCTTTTTCTAAGGGTATCTATCATCAGCCATGTATGATATGTATGGCTGTGGTGCCCTATAGTTAGCTAAGTTGGTTTATAACTTCAATAACTATGGTTTATGGTAGATATATCTATAGTTAATGGGGTTTATAAATCAACTTATAACTGGGGGGCACAACCTTGTATGGCTGTGGTGATTTAAGATAACGAACTGGTGTGATACCAGACTCTATGGGAAAAATGCAGCTGCTGGTTCATGGTATCAAAAAGATTCTGGAGATATTTTGGTGCTATGTCAGCAACGAAAATGGGATTTTTTTTCGTTTTACAAAGGATCCCAAGAAAACCGTTCGGTCCCATGGTGTTCGTCAGGTCGATGTCTGTCGTCCTTTTGGCTCGGAGTCAGATTCGCAAAAGACACCTCCACTATCCAAAAGACTTCAAGCCTCAGCAATCGCATCTCAGCACATTTCAACTGGAGCATGGGACAGCATGGGACCAAGTGCGCTAAAATCGAAGGAGCGATCTGGGAAACCCACAACATCGCGGCTGCGTGACTTTTCTGTGCGGGGTTTCAGCATGCCTTTAGACAAGTCGCGGATCCAGGACAGGGCAAGTGGCAGGGCATATGCTGTCCATCAGAGCTATGTAGATCTACAGGTTTTCACATGTATGGTTTTATGTCCGGCAGACCGAAGGAAACCCACAGATTCGCCATGCAGTTTGTTGCTGTTGTTCTCCCGTCTTTGTTTGGCTCTTTACTCCCATACTGAAGACTTGTTTATAAAGTCTTCCTTCCCGATGTTGGATTGCAAAATCATTTTTGTTGGCTCATATCGTACCAATTGCTTCCTCGGGTTTAAATATGTACAATATCTTCCTCGCAACATGAAATACCCCCAAACAAAAGCCTGCTTTTGTACTGGATCTAGTCACTTTCTTTGGTGTCCCTTGTTCGGGGTACTTAACCTTAGGTGAATAATTCCCATTGATATCCCCGTATGTGTGGGATTAGTTCCTATTTTGGTCCCATGACACTTGGGTTTTAATATGCAATTATGATGCAGGCTATATACTATAGAATATACTAGGGAGGGAAGGCCATGACATGTAATTATGATACAGGCTATATACTATAGAAATCTATAGAATATATTAGAGAGGGAAGGAGATAGTCAGATAGAGATCACTTGTCGTTTTTACGCTAAGTCGCTGTGTTTCACAGAGTGGCTGTGGGGGGAAACCATGTAGTCGTCCTCTGAGCCCGAACAGCCAACATCCTGAAAGCTAAAGAGCTAAAGCCTACGACCCCAATTCTTAGACCCTTATGTTGCTGGGCGAAATGAGGTGTTTGGGTGCGTATCTATATATATATTAGTATAATATATAGATACTGTACATAAGTTGGTTTAGTTTCACCTTATTTTTTGCGGACCTTGTTGTCGAACTCCCATGATATCCCATAGTGGAATCCCGTGGAAAACCCCTATATAAAGTTGATAGTTAAATCCCCATGGTTATTCCTAAATCAACATATAAACAATATGAGTTTAATGGGATTTCATAGGGATATCATGGGATTTCATAGGGATATCATGGGATATCATGGAATTAAAGAATTGAAATCCCCTTTTTTTGTTCACATTGAATTCCCGAAAAAATCCCATGGCATATCCGGAAGCTCAACAGAAAACCCTGGGAGGATCATCCCACAGAAGATCATCCAGACTGACCCAAGGATGAACCATAGCTATAGTAAGCAACCTTAAAAGAACAGATCGAAGAGTCAAAAATGCCAGTCAATTTAGAGAGATCACATGTGGTTTTTATATGGTTTTATCATGTTTTATGATGTTTTATACATGTTTTCAATGTGATAAAGTGTTGTTTTCTATCATTTGTTATACCTTTTCTGGGTGGTTATGGGTGGTTATTATATAGATTCGCCATAGGTTGTAGCCGCCACGGAAGCGAAGTTGTGCCCAGGGGTTTGGAGGGGGTCCTCCCACGGAAGAGTCCTGGTGGAGCGACTTGGTCGATGGGAAAATGATGGGAAAATGATGATGGAACATGATGATGGATGGAAAATATGGATGGATGGAAGATGGTTTCGATGGTTTTCGGGTTCAGTGAAGCGGTTTTCCATCGAACATGTTTGAGAATATGACCTGCAAAAAGACCAGCTTCGCCAACAGACCTTGTCCGGACGCAGAGCCTGGTGTGCTGATCAACTGCAAGGATGATGAGACATCATCCGCAATGAAAAATGAGGCATGAGAAACACCCTGGCACCCTGGTTGATTGGTTTTTTCCGGACTGAACTACTGATGTCAACTGGCCATGATCATGAAATATCATGATGTTCTAGGCCTCTTTGGATTGGGAAACCGTTGAAAACACCAACTAGTATTTCATGAGATATGAAAACGGTGATATTTGAAAAAAGGCTCTCAAATGTTCCTAAAAAAAACCGTGGAGATTTAGGACATCCCCATCACTGGCACCGGCTAGCTGGGATATGGTGGATATATCGACCTACTTGTAGTTCGGTTGGGGGTTTCCTACACCAACATCATCGTTGCGGTGTCCCAGGTCGAAAACCGCTAAGTTGCTCGTTTTTGTCCAAGAATTCTTGGATTTATATGGATATTTATAGTAGATATAGTTATATTAAACTTAGTACCCTCTGGTAAACTAACGTAACTATATGGAAAGATCCACCATTTTTAATGGGTAAATCCACTATTTCGACTGGGCCATTTTCAATAGCTTTTTGTATGTTTACCAGAGGGTAACTCAGCAACTCAACAGTTTGGGGAAACAGAAACCAACAGTTCAAGAGATCTCCGTGATCTCGCTCCGATCCGAGGTAGTTCAGGACCTGCTCCCAAGGCGGAAAGATGGGAAAATCGGGTGCTTCAATGCCTTTGGCCTTCACTAGTCAGACTTGTGCTGAAGGCCATGGCCTTGGGGTATCTGCATAGCTGCATAGTGAGAAAACCATGTTGGGCATCAGTTAAAAAGTGATCTGAGCGCAAGCGTGTTTTTTTTCCTTTTGTGCTGAGATTGGGCGATATTTCCCAAAAAAATGGATGCAATCGAAGAAAAAAACGACCTAGACTGGTTGGTGGTTTGGAACATGAATTTTATTGTTCCATATATCAGGAATGGTAAGCCCAACTGACTAATATTTTCTGAAAGGTTGAAACCACCAAACAGTAGACATCAGCATCTAACTTGAGACGGAACACCCAAATCATGTCCCAGAAAAAAAGGTCTCGCAGGGATTCTCCGTGTTTTTTTCGTAGCTTTGTTCGACAGGTCTACATCAAAAGGTGTCCCCAGGGGCATGAGCTCCAACCCTGGGCTGCAAAGTCGGGAAACTGAGCTGCTGTTGTGGAAAAATTGCTCGAAGGTGTCCAAAAACCACAAGATGATCTTGCGATGTCGACCTAAAAAATGGGTGTTGGACCTGAAAATGGATCGGATACCTGGAATTCTTGGCATTTTTTGAATAGGGAAAATGATCAGTCAGTAATATTCAGAGTTTGGGGAGCCCATTTTCGGGCAAACCCATGTCAGTTTCCTTGCTTTTGAGAAGGAAATGCATCCAGTTTGAAGAAGAGTTTCTATGAAAAAGAAACATAGAGCATAGATCCATCATTGCCATGTTTAGAAAAGATGAACTCCCAAAGCTGCGTGGTTTTTGAACGTTGATGGGAAAGAGACGAGACAATTGCTTGCCGGACCCTTTGGTTGTGCTTACATCCGCAACTGGCTTTGGACCCGAAAATCATTGGAAATCCTCCAATTCCAAAATTGAAGCCTCATCTTTTCCAATAATGCAGCCCCCAAAAAGATAGAAACGTGTGTGTTTTTCACAATTTTACTACGATGTGGTTTTTCCATACTTTGGGCGGTCCTACAGAATGTCTTTTTGGAGGGGTATCCACCATTGACACACCCAACTACCAGCTGTGCCGGGATTCCAGTATTGCCAAGGGAAAGTTACGTAACTTTCCGCCCTTTGACACTGCGATCAATTCCCAAGGCTGCCATAAACCATGGAAAAAAAAATGGAAAAAAACACATAGAAACCCATGGGTGTCATATGTCAGATAAAACCAGAGAAACCCATAATATGGTACTTTCCAGTTATGTTTCTTATAGTTTATAATCAGAACAAGCCACTGTAGGAGTGGTTGCCTTAATGTTCACCTTTTTATCTATTTCACCTTCTTTTTATAATTAATCCCATCACAGAATACTAAAGCAATCAAATTCATGATCATCCATGTCACAATTCTATCATACATATTCCAAGAATTTGCCATGTAATTCTTGGACTATAGACATATCATGACACATCCATCATTCACCCAATCGAATTTGCCTGAAACCAAGAAATGGTGTCTAATGATAATCCTCATTGTATCCCCATTTTTTTACCATCATTCTAGTTGCATCCTAATGTTTGCGCAAAAATCACCATCAGATCCCCAGATTGAGTTGGTAAAATCCCCATAAAACCACCATATTAAACTGCCCAAAAAGGCCCGGTTGGTGCGACGGTTGTGGTGCGAAGATCAAATCCGGTGAGGCCGTTTGGAGCCTCAGAGGAGTGGTTTCTGGGTGATCTTGAGATGGTTTTATCGATATTTTTAGATATGGCTATGGATCAATACCTATTAATACCATTTTTAGTGGGATGAACATCCATTTACCAGCAATTTTGATGTTCACCAGGGGTACAAGGTTTTGACACACTGCCATATGTTTTTCTACAAATATCAAATGGTATTTTATGTAGATGTTTTTATCGATATTTTTAGAGATGTTTTTCTACAAATGGGGGTTTATGTAGATGTGTGTATCGATATGTTTAGAGATGTTGTTCTACAAGTGGGGGTTTATGTAGATGTGTGTATCGATATTTTGAGGTATGTTTTTCTACCAATGGTATTTTATGTATATGTGTTTATCGATATTTTTAGAGATGTTTTTCTACAAATGGTATTTTATGTAGATGTGTTCATCAATATTTTTAGAGATGTTTTTCTACAAATGGGGGTTTATGTAGATGTTTCTATATGTATATGTTTTTTTTAGATGTTTCTGAATTTGGGTTTTAGGATATGTTTCTTAATATGGGTTTCTATATGTTTTCTAAATGGGTTTTAGAGATGTTTCTTAATATGGGTTTGCTTCAATAAGTTTTCTTACTATGGGTTTTATAGATGTTTCGATATAGGGGTTTGTCTTAGAACAGGGCACAACCGTTTGGTTGCATCCAGCTCTTTTCAAACGCGCAGTTTGAGGTGATGGATTGCCGAGAGTGCAACTACTACCTCTGCAAGACATGACCTCAGTTGCTCTTTTTTTGGCGAATCCAAAAGTGATCTTGGGTGATCGATTTGGAGATGCATTGAAATATGTTTGGAGGTCAGAGATTTCTTTATGATATCATTTGGATCATCAAGCTCCTTTAAAAAACATCTATTTGGAGGTTTCCCAAATGGGGGGTATCCCCCGTTCTCATCCAGTCGTCATGGATGACGCCAAGGATTTTTCAACAACCTGCAGGTGACGCCAGGGGATCATCCCCACGAAGTCCCATGATATTCCCACGAAATATTCCATAGTTTTGACATGTTTTGATTAGAAAAAAATCATCCCCTATCACAATGTCATGGATATATCATGATTTATCATATACAATCATGAAAACACATCGAGTCATTCACAATGACCTCCTGTTGAAACCAGTTTCAACGTTAAAAATCGAGGTATTGCTGCCCTCCCCCAGAGGCGAGGTTCGTTGTGCCAATATATTCTTAACTTGGAAAAAACCATGGAAAGCTAATGGGATATGGGATATGAAACCCATGGAAAGTCATGCCATATCCCATATCCCATGAAAAACTATCTCACTATGTGTTACATATGAAGTTTAATGGCATATATAGAAAACCATACACGTGGATATAGATTGTTCTTCCATGAAACTATCTCACTATGGAATCCCGATGAAGCCATGCCTGTGGGTAATTCCCAATGCCATTTTTACCACCCATGACTGGGACCACCAAACAAAATGCTGGTCACTGTTGGTTTATGAAATTCTTTCACCCACAGTCAACCAATACATATATATATAATATCATATATATACATAATATATATATATATATATAATATATATATAATATATAATTTATATAATATATATAATATATCACTGGTGGCAGAAGCATAGTTGATATCTATATTAGAAACCAATATTAGAAGCATAGAAAATAGTTCTTAATCCTATATTTAAACTATGGTTTATAGTAGATGGCTTAAACCTATATGTATGGCTTATGGATTAAACCAATATCATCCAACTAGGATCAAGTTAGTTCATCCGATGGGGAGAATCCAGAAAAATATCAGGGTTTTTTATTGTCCCAGGATGCTTCCAAGTAGCGATGAGATTTGAACAAATGGACCATGGTTAGGAATTGTTATAGAAATTGTTAATCTATGGTTATTAAAATTTGAATTGTTAATTGAAATTTCATAGAAATGACCTATCCAGGTCGAAAATTGACCATCCGAAATATCATCAGCGCAAAAAGAAATATCATCACCGCAACTCAAGGCCACAAATATTAGAAGCCGTCCCTGGTACTTTCTTATCGGTGAATCTCTGAGTTCCATGATCATTCGGATGACCTGCAATGTGAGGCCCCCGTTCGATATCTAAGTTGGTGAACATAACTCCAATGTCACTATGGTTTATGGTACGCAAATAACTATAGTTAATTCGGCTTATAAACCAACTAACATCACTGGGGGGCCTCACATTGTGTGACCTCGCCACGGTGATCACTTTCCGGTGGAACGTCAGGCCACAGAGGACACCCCCTCCTTTTGGGGAGCCATGGCTTCGTTGACCGAGATGGGGAGTCTTGGCGGCATGGCTTGCTGGAACAGCAAGCAGTAGTCCCTCTGGAAAATGGAGGTTTCAATGGGAAAACCATGGGAAAACCATAGGAAAACCATAGGAACACCGCAGTAGCCTCTGGTAAACGTTTACGTAACTATGTAACGAACTGGAAAGATGTGCCATGCTATCAATGGGGAAAAATCCACGAACTTTCGACTGGGCCATGGCTGGGCCATGTCGCAAAGTGTGAATGTCATAACCAGGCCGGGTAATTCTCAGGTCGTCCCAGGAATTCAAGGATTTTCCCAGCATCCATGGTTTGATGACACCGGTGCGTACTGTGGTTGATTGGTTATGATCGGGGGGTCTGATGCCTGGACCCAGTAAACTGCTAGGGATTTTGTTGTCAGCTTCGGAATGATGGACCCTTGATGCTTTTCAAAGCCGGTTGAAACACGATGTTTGAAACACTAAAGCTATTGAACTAACAAAGCAATGATGTTGTGTGAATGTGTGTATGTATAACTATATATATATTAATATATGTATATATATATACACATAATTGTATATATATACACATAATTATATATATATACATAATTATATATATACACAATTATATATATATACATAATTCAGTGGTACGATACGAACTGTTCAGGTAAGTGAAATGATTATGATTTACCCAATGTTTGTTGAGTAGAATCCCTACTATATCCCCACTGCAATCACTGTTTGATCTGATGCTTGGATGTCCATTGATATGGTTGTGTACGCTCAACGCCTGGGTTTTGCTCAGGCGTTTCTTTATGTAGTGGGGTAGTGGGTTCCCATCCCTAACCAAATGTTGATGCAACTTACATTCAATTGGGAAGATCTGTATACTAGTCTCATGGCAAATTAAATGCATTATTATATATCCATTTTCATACCTAGTATACCTAACACGCTTTTGTAGGCTGTATTTAGACATAGCTTGAGGTTAATCTTTGGGGAAAGTATACGCTTCATCTTGGGGAAAGTATATGAAAGTATACTCTAATCAGGAGAAAGCGTGGTAAAGCACTATACTAAATGATGTCCAAACCTACCATTATCACACATCATGGCTTGACTATACGTGGTTCTCATTATATATCATGTTCCATTAGTAAACCTCCATTCAATGCCATTAAATCTATAATTCTACGAATATTCCACTAGTATACCTGGTTGGTGGTTTGGAACATGAATTTTATTTTTCCATATATTGGGAATAATCATCCCAACTGACTAATATTTTTCAGAGGGGTTGAAACCACCAACCAGATACTATACCTATGAAATCCTCTTATTCACTGGAATATATTGTTCCATGATTCCACTCATGTCCAAAAAATTGTTCCACCCATCTTCCAGGAAGATCGGAACCATTAAACGCCTATATTAGATACCCTCTGGTAAACAAACATAGCCATTGAAAATGGCCATTTATAGCTGACTTACCCAGTGAAAATGGTGATTTTCCATAGCTATGTTAGTTTACCAGAGGGTATGTGTGTATATATATATGGTCACCCCCCCCCTACGACCCCCCAATGTGTCATTTGTATTATTATTTACAGCATAAAATGCGTATTTTTAGTATTCCATTTTTGTCTTCTTCGTATATAGTCATAACAATACAATATCTTAAGGCACTTTGGGGAAGGCCCCATAGAAACACAATTGACCGCCG
>Ga0126342_10000308_pt1 | contig 47984 bp, 36 predicted proteins | sample Cyp1metagenome_FD_92528 | JGI IMG/M metagenome (GOLD analysis project Ga0126342, IMG submission 92528) | Coral microbial communities from Lord Howe Island, Old Settlement Bay, Australia - Cyphastrea 1 metagenome | ecosystem: Host-associated > Invertebrates > Cnidaria > Coral ...
ATACCAGGCACATACCTGGTATATATTGCTGCTAAACATAGGTGATCAATATGTGATAGGTATATACCCGGTATATACTGGGTAGAGCAATATGCGCCGGGGTATATATTGCCCCCAGTATACATAAACTACGACAACTGCAGGTAATTTTTCATTTGAGGAATGTTTATCGATGGATCAGGTAATTGCTCTACAGTTGCTGCCACAGTTGCTGCCAAATCCAACACACATAGCAAGGTCAGGAAATGTACATTCACCACAAATGGCCGAATTCAGCATTGAAATCACCATATACTGCCTATCAAAGCCAAATTGGCCTACCACCTAGTACCCTAACCAGAACAAACCGTGGAAACAAATAGATTTAGTATATGATTTCCATAGAATGCCAGTGACTGTGGGGTTAAGTGGGAGTTTTGGGAGTAGAGTTATAAGCCATGACTGCCTCAAGCTATAGTGATATCATACCTCTTTTATCAGAAGAATAAGCCCATCCACGTTCATATTCTCTTGTAGGTAATGAGGTTTCCCTGTAGATTTCCCCTTCACTGAATTCACTGAGGGGATTGGAGAAATAGGTCTATGAACCACTCAACATGACCAGCCTCCACCTAAGCAAATATACACTGCGTTTTGCCAAGCTAAACAACCACAAAAACACAACACATCAAGCCACCAAGCCCCTTTTTGGGAAGCCATATCCTAATCTTAGGACATCGCCACAACGGAGCCACAATCGCCACAACCTCTCCAGCCCTTCGAAAAACCAAGAGGCCATTGCATCACCTGCAAACAGGTGGGCAACAACAACTCAACCACAAATGAGGACCATAAATACATTATAGTCATATTAAGTAACCCCCAAAAAATATATAGTTTCTACCCTCTGGTAGTTTAACGTAGCTATTGAACATGGCCATAGAAATAGTGGATTTACCCATGAAAATGGTGGATCTTTCCATAGTTATGTCAACGTTTACCAGAGGGTAACTGTTCTATCCAAAAATGGTTCCAACTCTTCTGGTTATTTTATCAGGCCCACCTTGTAGGAGACCATGGGGCATAGCAAAGAGGTGCCCGCGTAGACCATCAGGGGACGATGCACCACCGGCAACGGGTCCTGGTTTTTGCAGGTGACTCAGCTCATGTTGCTCAGAAAAGGACCAAACCATGGGAAGATCATGGGGGAAATGGAGGAGACATGGGGGATTTCATTGGAATTTATGGTGATTCATTGCTGATTGATGACGGTTGGTGGTGCAATTTCACCATCTTGAAGAAATATGAGTTAGTCAGTTTGGGAAGGATGACATCCCATATATGAAATGGAAAATTAAAAAAGTTTCAAACCACCAGCCAGAATAGCTTGAGGTTATAATTAAACAACAGCATAGTAGAATTAGCTGAGGTTATAATCAACAAAAGCTTGAGGTTATAGTCAACACATGTAAAGTCAGCTGTTCTTTCTGTTTTTTTCCTGGTGGGAAGTTACTTTATATGGTTTTGGCACATGAGTTGGACAATTGAGGATGTGCAGCTGCCGAGTCGCCGAGAAGATCCGGTAGGCGATGATGTTTGGGTTTCGGCCCTGCGCCATGGCGGAATGGCGGAATTTTCATGGGCTGATCGAAAAAATGCAGACAACTTGAGATACCTAGCAAGAAAGTAGAGTAATCCTGAACCTTTAGCATAGAATATCCAAAATATTCGTGGATATTCATGGTATGTTTCTCCATTTTTGGCAGGGCACCGTGCATAATAGTGTTCAAATGGTACTTCCAACATCTTCCAACCAAGTGATGCTTCCGCGCACCCAGATTCCCCCGGCTGCCTGCGACAGGTTCTGTAAGCCAGCTGTCTGCAGAACCAAATCGACCAGTGAACGTAACTCCTGCTGCAAAGAACCGGATCGTGGGTCAACAACCGAGGCATGGGTCTAGGATTCTAGGATGGGTCTAGGATGGGTCTAGGATGGGTCTAAGGTGTAGATTTTTTTAAGGTTGGTGACCTGTAAGGACAATCAACCACAGCAAAAACATCAGGTTGAGAAATATCTCTCGCTATTACAAACGTGTTGCACATTCCCGGGGATTTGGTCATATCTTTCGCAGGGGCATTGCTGACGGCAGCCTCTGGTGGGCTGCTGCATGTTTTGCTTCGTCATCACAACATGCATCAGCAAGGCACCACTGAAAACACCACAAAATCCCCAAAATCTCCAAGCCAAAATCCTGATTCCCCAATATCTACTATAAACCCAGTTTTCCATCGGAGTTATGTTTTCACCAATCACCAACTTAGCATCTTAACGAACTGCACCCATCGACATGGTCCTGGAATTGCTGTGGACTATCCTCCAGGAGCTCCTCCGGTGTAGCGCCGCGGAACCAGTAGTGGGCAATCCAATCCTGGTCGCTAAGGAGGGACAAAACCAATGGGAGTTCTTCAGGAAAGAAATGGTGCTTGATAAATGGGGATTATGGGGTTATACATGTTGATCACATGTTATGAATGTTATGAATGTTGTAAATGGGGAAGTTCTTTTGTCTGATAATTGTTACTCTCAATTCGATATTGTAAATATGGCCTGAGGTTATGCTGGTAAAAGGTAACACGAACTTCGAATCTTTCATTGTTGTCATCTTTTTCAACAAGAACCGGTCGAAATCAGACCTGTGCGCTGCAGTCCAAGAACTTCCAGTCCACTGGAGAGATTTATCCAAAATATCCCAAGATTGGGCAGTCCTCCTCCGCAATGAAAAACAAAACGCACACAACTTGCTGGGCCAACCAGAACCATATGTTGATGATCATTGCGCACAAGAACTGTCAACTGCAATATCTATCCGGTTCTACCGGTGTAGATTGGCAAACCGACATTCATCAGCCAATTAGACTTGATCACCCCCTGTGTCCTCCGATTTCCTCCGTCAACGGAACTTTCTACATCCTGCTTCCCATAACACCCCCCAATCCAAATAGAAAAGTGCACTTTAAAACCCAGTGTTAAAGTGCTATCACCAAATTTGGGATTTCCAATGTTTTCCATATGTTTTCCATGTCTTCCCATCCTTTTCCAGGTGGATTTCTACCCCCTCCGGCCATCTTTGCGCCTTGACGTTGTCCCGCTGCAGCCAGGAGGTGATGTCGTCCGCATCCCCACGGCCCGCGCCGTGGAAGAAGGTCGCCAGCTCGTGCCAGCGGAGCCTGGCCAGCTCGGGCCGGTGGGGAGGGAATTTCTTGGTGAAAAATGGAGAAAAATGGTGGATTTATCTGATTTCACCATCGAAAAATTGTGGAAATCATGGATTTCACCATGAGAAAACCATGGTTTCCACCATGGAAAATTGATGGATCAACCAAACATGATTCAAGTTTCATGCATTTCATGGATTTCATTGATCAAAGGATGGATGTCAGGGAACATCTCAACGGGAAACCATTGCTTCTACCGGTCAAAATCTAAAGGGTTTCCGGTTTCAATTTTCCCATCACGCAACTCTGTAATATAGAAATCAGTAACATTATTCACAACATATATGAGGATATCAGCCCGACAACAAATGGTTGTTTGATGATTGTATATATGACTAATTAGTGCCATCCCCATCTCATATTATATATTAGTTACACCCCCATTCTACGGCCCCAATTTAATGTAAATCACCTACATCCACCACTTTCTCTGGGGAGTGTTTAATATTAGGGGGACGGACAGGATTTGGGGAAAAGAAAACAGAACACCGTGTTCTTCAAAATGAGGTTTGCTGACTGTTGGTTCTTGGACATTGCTTTTCCATTTTTCCGCTCAAAACACGTTTTTTATATATCCGATGACACCCCAAAAGTCGTGTAAATATGATTCATCCGAAATCATACCAACCTTTAGCACAAAATTTTGGACACAAAGTCGCCATATCCTCTACCCACTGCTGGAAGTGGGGCCTTTGAAGTTCAGCTTCCAGGTTGCCACTGGAGCCTTCCATATGTTTCCTCAACAACTGAACTCGAGGTGCAAAGGTGGCATATGGTGGCATGGTAGGCTGAATGTGGCCTACAGAATTGGTCATGCATTCTTTTTTAAAATACCCTCTGGTTATTTAAGTTAGCCATGGAAAATGGCCCATTTATAGATGGTTTACCTATTAATAGCATGGTGGATCTTTCCATGGCAAACTGTTAGTCATAACCAGATGGTAAATCATCCAGTCATGGCAGTCGGTGCGAAATCCGATATCCCTTAGTGAAATCACCATACTTTGAAGTGGATCCAACATGATCCAACAAAAATACGCCTGGAACTTGCCAAGTACTGTGAAAGCCACTCAAGATCATCACAGATCATCAGCCTATATAACATTATATAACTACATCAGTTACACGTCCATATAACATATATCCATCAGGGCATGCATACCGATATAACAATATAAAACAACCATTAACAGCCAAGTGTCAAGAGGTCCTCCACACTCTCCTCGTGCCTTGGTATCGCTATTCCAGACGCCAAACATCAAGGGGCATCGATAGAAAATAAGGGAATCAAACACAAAAACAGAGGTAGTGATGGGAACATGTTGAAGAAATCAGTGTAATCATGGATAATATGAAATCACCATTTTTTAAAACCATTCGATTTGTTTCATATACATTGTGATGATAAATCATGAAATATAATAATCCGAAATATTAATGAGTAAGTGTTATATGCTGTTCCCGATCTTTAAAGCTTTTCACCATCATATACTAATGCACAAAAACAGTACATAATCACTAGATAATCACGTGATATCATTAAATACAACCATATACAACCACTCTAAATAGATCTCAATACACACATATATATATTACATCTGGCTGGTGGTTTCAAACCCTCTAAAACATATTAGCCAGTTGGGATTATTATTCCCTAAATATGGAAAAATAAAATTCATGTTCCAAACCACCAACCAGAAATGTATATATATATATATCATATAAACCACCATACTACCTCCGAGGCGCTTCACCACGCCGCCCAGGAGGAAACTCCCCGTGCGCTTCAGTGCGGCGGTGGAGTTGGAGCGCAGCGTCCGGCTGAGCCCCGGCGTGGCCATGCGGTTGGCCGCGGCCTGGCCGGTGAAATGTTGGGGAAAAGGTGGGGGAAAGTCGGAAAAACCCTAGGAATCCCTGGGAAAATGTAGAAAATCCCTAGAAATGTGGAAAACATTTGAAAACATTGGAACACGATGGATTTCTGGTGGTTTTTTTCTGTGGGCGATGTGTATTTTTGGTGGATTTTTGATTGATTTTTGTTGGGGGTGTGGAATTTTTCGAGACATCCGACGCCGGGGCCTTTTGCAAGCCGGTGCCAAAGTTGTTCTTTGGTCGGCTCTCACTGGGACTACCACCATGGGCCACCTGCACATGCCACGGGCATCTGCTGGGAAAATAGATCTATTGATCTACTGAGTGATACCGGGATACCCGGATAATTACCCCCGTACTAAAGTAGATCGATTTGGTTGGCTCTTGCCATACCATCCTTTTTTTGGGAACCTACTCATCTATTGCCGTGGGGAATCATAGGGACTGCCACAAATCATGACCTTCTGATGTGAATCTGCCCGCTTGCCCAGCAATGCTTGGATTCCACGCCGAAGCAAATGGATTTTAAAATCCCACTGAATCATGAAATGTGCAGCAAACATGAGGATGCAGTGCCATTTCACATTCCATCTTGCTCTGGATTGAACCTAATCTCTTGATCCCAAGCAAATACCAAAGGGTCACAACCACTGCCTGTGCCAAGGCTTGAAGGTAGCGTTCCTGAGCGCCAAGTATCAAAACACAAGGGTGACGACCTGCCACTTGGTGGAATGCACCTCCAAACCATCTCATGCGGTATAAACTTCATAATAAAACGTTCAGTATGGGATGGTTTCAATCTAACCTAACCTGGCAAAATAGGGACGGTTTATAGAATTGATTTCCCCACATTTACCCATCCACCAAGCATTTTTACTCGTCATCGGCCAAATCCATCACCCATATGTTCATGGTAAACTGTCAAATCCACCTGTCTGAGCAAAAATACCTACGATCCACTGATCCACCAAGCCATTTCCGGTCAAATGAGGATGCTTTTGGCATTACCCTCTGGTAATCAAACATGACAATGGAAATTCATACATTCATAGATGATTTTCCCAGCTATAAACCTCCAATGTATAGATCATTGTCCCAGCAAATGATTTTCCACTAAAACCGTCTAAAACCTTCATTTATGATTCATATGATGTTCCCATATGTTCACAGCATTTCCTAGCTATAAACCTACATTTAATGAGTTTAATTCGGGGATCTTCCACAGGACCCCTGCTTGGACCGGTAGCCAACGGCACCATGGAGGCTCTGCGCTTCTCCGCTGTGTTGTGGACGTTCACCGCACGCCAGCGACGGGTGGTCTGACCGTTCAGGAAACGTGTGTATTGCCTGCGGCTGATGGGATATCAAATGATATCCTGGTTGGTGGTTTCAACCCCCTGAAAGATATTTGTCGGTTGGGATGTTTAGTCCCAATATATGGAAACATGTTCCAAACCACCAACCAGTATCAAATGGTTCATATACCTGGGCTTATCAATGATTTTGTATCTGGTGATATCATGGAATATTCAATATTGGATATCATGGTGATTGCAAGTTGCTATTTCACTATGCGTTTATCACTCCATATCGTTCCATCTAGCCATAACTGTGGGGCTGATGGGGAACTTGTTGCATGAACAAACAGGATGCCATTGATCATTTCAATGTTGAAAGTTGAATACGACATTCAAGTGGACATCAATTCAGCAACCAAAAAACTATTCCGGAGCGGAAACTTGGGAAAATCAAAGCATTGACTTTGCAACTTAACTTCCATATTTCTGTGATATAATTGATATAATCACTGCAGATGTTGCAGTCTTTCAGACCAAGGTGCCAAATGTAGATCATGAAGATGGTTTCCGCCAAGCACCATGAGATGAGCCCATACTTCACCAGCACGCGGGGATGGAAATGGTGAGGGCTGGCATTCATCCACAAATTTCGGATCCTGGCACCAGGGATCTGACAATCGAAGCCCACTGTTTTGGACAACTGCTGTGGTGAGGCCACACAACTTTGGGTTCCCCAACTCCAATCTCATGAAAGCCAATGAAACAGGAGCCTTTGCCCATGAAAAACCGACGGACAACTGAGCCATTAAAAATACCACTATCCAATCTCATGATACTAGTTGGTTGCTAGGCAGCTAGGTTTCCCTATACCTATAATATGGGTTATAATCCGCAATCACCAGGTACAAGTAGCAGAACTCCTTACGCTCACCAATCATCCAATCAACCCTCACTGCATCAAGCAGCAGAACTGCCACAGCCGCAGGTGTAGCGCCACGCAGGGCCAAAATCACGAACTCTACGAAAACCCGGCGCAAGGGGCTCTCTCTGCTCAAAACCTGAGACTCTGACATTGAAACTCACAGAAGGCCTGGGGAGCGTGCGAATCTTGCGAAGTTACTGTTTCTTTCTCCGGTGGGGCTCAATCATTTTTTGGCTGGGACCAGCAGAATTTTAACACAATCAGTCAATCAGTTGATTAAATCTATGACATGACCCAAGTATTAACATACTATATCTCTCTCTCCATCGCCATCTCCAAGAGTCTAGCCAAAGGCTAAAGGCGAGCCAAGCCCAGTAACATACTATATCTATTGTTAACATTTATCAAACACTCCAACTTGATGACCCAAAGGCTGGTCATCCAAGCTTCCGCCAGCAGCGGCAGCAATGTCGACACGGCGCCCCAGCGTTGTAGAGCGGGATTTTTCAGGGCGCGCATGGCGCTCAGCAACCTCGAAGAGTACGTCGTCTCAGAGAAAATCTGTGGAAAAATGGAAAAACTATGGGAAAAACTATGGGAAAATCTATGGGAAAATCATGAAAATCTATGTGTTATCTTTTTGTCCCTCCTTTTCCAATGAAATATATGGGGTGATCTCACGTCCTCATCACATTCCCTCATGCAAGACATGTAAGAATAAAATCACTGTCCTTTGTGGGTCATCTTACCACGTCTATGTTACAGGGCCTTGAACATCTACCAAACTGTATAGCCATATAGCCTGTCAATATTTGAGGCACCACTGCAGCAAAGACGCGCGCCCAGGCAACCGTGAAATCTTTCGAAACCGCGACTAGAATGACTGTATCGGATTGTATATCGGTGACTGCAAGAGCTGTGGTTTTGGACTGCTGGCACCCAACATTCACATGCTCAAGTGGGAAAACGTGAATGGAACTGAAATGGCCAGCATGACCAGCATGACCAGCCCATCTGAGGAACTCTTATTTTAGTGCCATATGGGTTGGCTGCTGGGTCTCAAGTGATCAAGAAGCCCCTTGGGATTGGAAGACTGCAATGTTACCCTGTTTTTGGTTGAATTTTGTTTGTAGCCGCACGGCCAGCTGCTCACTTAAAGCATATGCTTTTTCATGCGTTGTTCTGTGCAAATGGAACTGCGGGGCAGAGCGCCACGGTTCGCAAAGCAGCTTGCAGCGTCCTAGCACTGGTAGACTCACACAAACCTGTGCAAAGATGAAAAAATGCAAAGATGCAAGGCCTCATTGTTTTTGACTACTTGTATGCTCGTTTTCTTCAAGTAGATTTAAGAGTTTAACTAACACTAACTATAACAAGTGTATATAACTGCTTTAGTTGACCACTTGGTAGCTCTACCATGTTTCACCTTCAACTCCCTCCGCAATGCCGCGCTGCATGATTTTTGCCTGTGGCCATCAAGGCAGGTCATTGTTCCCCCCTGCACCCGAGGCTGAGGCCCTCCGTGTTTGTTCTTTTCAGCTCAAAACAGCTGCTGGAGAGGGTCCAACCCTTATCAGAACCAATATGACAATATGAATCAATGATTTTCTGGTTGGTCAACTTTACCGCGCTGAATTGCAACATTTCACCACCTCAAGAAATGAATGTAACTATGTGGATGATTCCCCTAACTTAATCATCATCTATAGTGACATGGTTGCCTAATTGTTACGACGTCGATATAGATGATATAGTTCGGTCTGGTTGGACGCTGTTCATCTTGTTCCTAAAGGAACCTTCAATGGAAAGCAGATTCAAATGACCTTACTTGGCGTGGTGTCTATCCCCTTCCAAACGTTTATCAAAGTGCATGGCCTCCAGCTTACCAGTCATTCCCTAAACATAGCACGCGAGGTCGTTATACCCTCTGGCAATCAAACATAGCAATGGAACAATCATTTACACATGATTTTCCGAAATTGAAACACAATCTATTTATTTAAGATTTTCATCGATTTTTCCATTGCCATCTTTGGGGTGGGTAACTCATGCAGATTGACTCACACACACCGTGATTCCTCAGCTGCGGGTGATCCCCCAATGGTCCCCTGGGCTTTTTGGGGGGGGAAGTGTCCCTGTCGTGCCACCGTTGGGTGGGCACAGGCAACCACCAAGTGGCCAAGGCCATGGCCACGGCCCTGGAAACCACAGGAATCATCTCATGTTTTAGCATGTTTTAACAATTTTTAACCTATACCAAAAATATGTTCATCTCAAACCACACATCCCAAGTTTGGTTCAAAAACAGCACTATAGCTCTCACTGCTCTTCTCAAGTGACGTTTTGAAATTGCTCGAAGGCAACTGGCCCCACTGACCAGTTCAAATATATATGTTCAAATATATATATATATATACATACAGGATATATACATGACACCATTTCAAATTTCCCAAGCCAGACCCCAAAAAAAATGCAGTCTTCAAGCCCCTCATGTCCTGAACTTCTGATGACCTCAAGGTTTCCCACACATATCAGCTTGTCGCTTGGTGGCGGCCACGCTCGCGAACATGCAAGGGATACACCCAACTATGTTCTGGGTGGATAATTAAATCATTCCGTACACCTGGGCGGTGTGCCCAAATCTGTTTAGCTTGCGCGTATTGTCAGCCACTTGCATCTAACAATGCGGGCCTTGAATCAGGAGAAAATGAGAAGAAATAGAACGCAACACACAACTACTAACATGACAGTTCGCCCGCTGGCTGGATATGGAATGCTGAGAGCACCGCCCATTCCCAAAAACTGCTGCCAGCTGCAGCACAGCGACTCAAATTATGGGCCAATACAGTGTGGAAAACAACATTCCGTTTGAGCCTCCTGAAATGTCTTGACTTTGAAGGCCTGGTAGCTGCAGCATTCTGCACACTCACAAGAAATCATGGTTGATAACAGAGCTTTACTCCATCTTGCACAGTATGAAACTATCATATTTACGATGCATAGGCCCATCACTTTGAGAAAAATGGTCGGGCCCACTAGGATTATACTCCTAAGAAGGATGAGGGAACAACTGTGTCTCTTGGATCCAGGGGTTCCTGGATGTTCTTGGTGTCAATCTCACATCTTCCAGGTTTCAATCCCTCCAGATCTCCACACACTTCTGTATCACCCCAGCAATGTCCGGCTAAAATCTCGCATATGTGGACATGCCCCGCTTCCCCAGCCATAACTTGATAATGAAGCAAAACCTCTTTTCTTTTTGCGAACATTGACCATCCACCTCAACTGAAATAGTCATAGACTCATAGACCATGAGAACCACAAGGCTTGGGGCAGGAGCTCCCTGGCACCAGGGTACGGTCTAGGCAGCCCAGAAACTGTGGGGCCATAACTTTTAGCGCAGGGTGGATGTGAGCCAGTTGATAAATAAGTAACTGCTGATAGTGGTAAACATGGAATCTGCTGGTCCCAAGGGTCGTTCAAGATCGCAGAAGGACAGCAGGTTACAGTGATGATGCATGAGGTGGCCCATGAAATCAACGAAAAAACAACCACTACATGAAGCTAAAGTTGCTTGGCTGGCTCGACCACCCCGCATCCACTATGGGTTCAAACACACAAAGTTCAGCGACTCCACAAAGTTCGAAACTGTGCGTGACTTTGAAACAATAGAAGTCACATGAGACTAAGAGTTGACCCAAAATAACTGGTTGTTGGTTTCAACCCTCTGAAAAATATTAGTCAGTTGGGAGTATTATTCCCAATATATATGGAAACATAAAAAAATGTTTCAAACCACCAACCAGATAAGGGCGGGTTGTTGTTTAAGCCACCCAGAACTATTCATAACATGCTTGGTGGTTGGTCGCTTGGGGCCTCATCACGGTCACCAGGATTGAACATGACAAATTTTTCATGTGCCCAAAACTGGGTAAGCCAAAATCCGGTGGCTTGCCATCGTGTTGGCCACAAAATTGCAGTTTCATAGCAAATCCCCAAAAAAAAAGATACCCTCTGGTAAACTAACATAGCTATTGTAAATGGCCATTTATAGTGGATCTACCCATTGAAAATAGTGATTTTCCATAGCTATGCTAGTTTACCAGAGGGTAGAGAAGTGAATCATTTTAGTGGGATTTTTTTCTATCTTTTTGGGTGGGTTCCCATAAGGATATGCCCCCCTTTCTGGACCAAGGCCTCTGTGGAGTTTCCCTGGACTTTCTGCATACATCGGGGTCAGGGTGAAACTACGCCTCTGAGGCTACTTTTTCGTCAAGGTCCAGACACCACCTCACAGCTTTCACCCTGGTTTTCTCTGGATTTTTAGGTGGCTACAAGTGATGTGCATCCCTACAGGAGTGACATTACCGGTGTAGTCATGATCCATCACTGGAAACATCATTTATCAGGTGTAATATTTGGAAACATCATTTGGTGGTATAATGACTCCTGGTGTAATGTTTATACCATTAACCTGGGTAAATTATAATATTTCACTAACCTGAATAGTTCGGCCATTTGGGGATGATTTGCAATACTAACCATTATTCCAGTGAGGGAGAACAGAGTTTGGTCGTTATAATTTACCCAGATTAACCCCTCCTCCAATATTTACAAACACCATCCCCCAAGATTTGGGACCAGAATCCCCAGCTGATCCCGCTCTGAGGTCCCATACCATCTGCCTTCTGCGCCCAACGCAAGGCTTGACGCACTGCAGCCTCCAACCCGCTACGGTTGGGACGTCATGGTTGGGCAGTGTGGATTCAGCTAAGTTGATGATAGTTGATGTATAGGACATCTTACCCCATCAAATGGGATTATTCTTCCTAATATTTGGATATCTGGAAAAATAATCCAAATGTTCCAAACCACCAACCAGTGATGTAATGTATAAGACATCTTACCATTCTTACCCCCATCTTCTCCGACCCAGTTTGATCATCTTCATGGAGCTTGGTCATCTTCCCCATGGCACCTGGATCACGGGCCGCTTGGGAGGCAGCGGCTTGGTCACGCCTTCAGGCCACGAAACCTGCGCGTTCATTTTCCTACAATAGTTGCAATAGTTCATCTTTATGTGTGTATATATATATATGATATAATATATATATATATACAATATGGTTATATCTAACTCATTCTAAAAATGATAATAGTCAGGGCCAATTAATGTAATAACCCCCAAATAGACAAATGAATTGCCAGTGTATTTAAATTCTTTTGAGGAGTTTAGTTATTCGATCTTTTTGGGGGTTGCTATACCTACATATAGTGTCTGTTGGCTCTTTGGGTTTGGACCGGTGGTTGCAACAATTCTCTCTGTCAACAGCTTATGTTGTGGGTTCAACCCACGTCGTTGCCATCTACGGCTTCGAAATCACTGTAATCAAACATGTTCATTAATCATATTAGCTTGATCTTAATCTATGATCTATGGCTATATGTAATTGGCAATTTCATGCTCGCTTTCGCATTGATCTGTGACCTCTGGCTATTTGTGATGCTATGTGCAGCAATACAATCCATGATCAATAGAATCAGCTACTAAATGCCCCCAAAAAAGACATAGCATGGAAGAGAATCTATATAATCTAAAATCTATACTATACAACCTATATAATCTATATAACCTATATAATCCATATATATATAATTGATAAAACCTTTATAACTTGGATCAACTGCTTGGTGCTTTCATCCCCTCTGCCAGCGCCCCGATTTCCCCCCACCTTCACCGATTTCACCGGTCTCCTGGGAGGATGTCTGCAGGTCACGCCCTCGGGGGCGCCCGAAGCCTCATCATTTGCGGCGCGGCGCAGCAAGCGGGTTTGGTTTGTTCTTTGGGCGTGTAGATTTACACAAATTTAACAAATATTGGATTTAATGTTATCTGTAATTTGGTGCTGTTTGTTTTTTTGGGGGGTAACACTAATTATTGATTGTCCAAATTAAGCACGCTGATTGCTGTGTTGAAAAATGGGGTATGGAACCCTAAAATTTTGGGGTATGGAAGTATGGAACCCCAAAATTATTGTGTTTTTTCAGATTGGCTGATGATTTTCCAAACAATGTAAAATAGATGAGTGTAATTTGAGATTGGATTTTGATACACAACAAGCATGGTGAGTAACAAACATGTAACCAACCCTCAATTAAAACAAAATTCAGAAGGCCAGCCTAAAATCTGATTTACTGAGTGGCTGATGATTTCTTGATTTACTTATTGTTTGCTTGTTTTTTTTTTTGAAATTCAACGATCTACTGATGATTTTGGATTGGATGAATTTGGACAGAATTAAGATTGGACCATTTAGAAACTGGTGAATTTGGATCAACAAAAACTTACTAATTGAGGATGTTCAACCTGTTCCTGCTCTCAACATGTTGAACAGTCAACTGGGATCAGTTGTCCGAAGCTACTTGCAACATGTAAACAAACAACACGTGTAGACGTATGCAAAGTTATGCAAGCTTGGTATATTCGAGACCCCCCACGAAATGAGCCTGCCAACCGGCAAATGAACGACGCAAAAAAAATGAAAAAAAAACATCTCCCACTAAGACTGGCACCACAGCATAAGTTCCAACACACTGGGTCCAAAATGTAATTTCCCTGCTTGGAATGAGTCAATGGTTGGTGTTTATTTATGATGGAAAGCTGTAATTTCGCGTAATTTCTTAAGCCTAAGCGAATTGCGCTCGGGGAAACCCAACAACATTCAAACTCACCCTGGCTTAGTGGACCCTGGATTCTTCCCATTGTTGCGGGAGCCTCCAAAAGCACTCATTTGCATATGGTCAAGTAGTGAAGGTCTGCAGTTAAAAAAAAAAACATCCCAACATAGAGGATCAAAACGAATCTCCAACCAAGTCGGGATGATTACGGAAAACATAGAGATACATAGAGTAATTAGATATAAACATCTCGGGATTAAAAAAAAGTTGACTGATCTTCATGTGCAACCTCCTGCATACACAATCAAACAATGAGTATATACTTATATACCGTACTAAATCCCTCTCTATATACATATATACAATTATATTCATATACACATTATTATACTAAAATTTACAGATACTCCCATCATTAAATCCATACATTTCTCATTCCCCCAAACAACCTGGTGCCTTTTGCTTCCCAGCGGCAGAACTCTCCTCCGGGTCCACCGCTTCGGTGTCGCTGGAAGCCCAGGAGGATGGCGAGCCCTGAACGGTGGGACTTCTGCCAACCAACCAATGGTTAGTCCACAGGTATGGGTGAAATTTATACTGGATGGATATGGATGGATGGTTTGGTGTTTTGGGTAAAATATGGTAAAATTAATGACAAAACCAAATATAAGAAGGATATGGAAGGTTTGTTTTTTTTGTTCTTTGTTTATCTTTTTTTTTGCATGGTAAAATTATAGAAAACCACTCGCATAATCTTCCATAATGATTGAGTTCCTATTGGTTCAGAGATGCTGCCGATTACCAAGGCAATCCAAGGCAAGAACATCATGATTTCTTCAAACCGTGCCATCACCCCACCCCTTCACATTGCCGGCCTCTATCACCATGGCTGTCCCGGGAAAGACGCGCAAACAGTTCAGAGACTTTGGACTTTCCCAACTCTCCTCAGTGGAGCGCAGGTCCACCTGTTCTCAAGCTACCAATGGGTAGCTGGAAAACCATGTCAGCATCCAAAACCCAAGCCCCAAACGAATCCCCAAGGTCAACCCCCCAAGGTGAATCCACTCCAATCTTAGTGGGAAAAAACACATGAACAAAAAACATGTTGCCATCCCAACCAACTATGACCCTTCACACCTCTTCACACCCCATCCCCAAACAGAGTTCGCCCAACGGCCCACATAGGTCACCCGCCATGGCTGGTCGATTCCTTCCAAGGTTCGATGCTGGTCCTTGTGAGTCGCCGAATCTCTGTGTGATCCGAGATCCAGGAGATTGGCATCTCCTAAGTGCATGGTGCATGGTGCTGATGGCATGCTGAAGATTTGCTATGTCAAACTATGATTGGATTCATGGTGATTGTTTGCTTTTAATCTTGGTCTGTTGTTGAAGCATTTTCATTTAAACATGCACCGGCGGCAAGGACCAAACCTTTTGTGCCCGAAACAGTGAAACAGTGAATGGCGACTGCATTTGATTACAGAACCATAGGCCAATATCATGAATGACTGGAGTTGTTTATCAAGGTTGGTTGCAATATGTTGCATGCCAGATGTCCGGGAAGCTTGCTTCTCATCTGGAAAAGGTCTCAGCCCCATTGGATGATCGGAGAGTCATAAGATGCAAACATAAATACACACATATATATATATGATATCTGGAGATATAAATAAACATAAGCATAAATTGTGTTTAAGACAAAAGGATCTGGAGATATCTGCGGTGAGATTTCCAGAAAACTGTGGAATGCAACATGCCTCCTCCCACCAAGTTGCTGAGTCCACACTTCGTCTCGTGGGTTCTGAAGGGCTAGAGGAGGCGGAGGACCTAAGGCAGCGGGAGCATAGGATGACGTTGTAGGGTGTGTGGGCAGGTGGCTCTCAAAATGACCTGCGTCGCATCTTGAGGCTTCCCCAGTTGTCAGTTGTTCTGTTATACTTCTTGACAGTATCATTCAAACATTTACCGTCAATGAACTTTTTGTTCAACGCCGTGGATAATATTGGATAAACATGTTTTAAAGTTCATGTTGCACCACCAGATTCTTCACCCCATCCACCGGCCCCACCGTAGCCATTGGGTTCCCCCAGCTGCTGCGTCCGCCAGGTGCACCGCAGGGGCGGCAGCTCCAAGAAGTGCTCCATGGGCAGCGCCAGCGACGCGCTGAGCGCTGCCGCGCCCTTCGTGGCGGGCGGCATGCTGTGGAGCGATGCAGGGGGCGGGGCTGGGGTTGGGCTGGGGGGATGGGGGGTGACTGCGGTTGATGTGGTGGATCCAAAAACCAAACTGGTTCAAAGGAAAGCGCCAGGAAATAAATGGAAGCTCAATGATGGGTGTGGGCTCGTGTGGGGGTTGGGGTAGGCTTTGGCAACATGGAAATGCTGACTTACAGGAGGTTTGGGCTTAATGTCGGAAAGACTGTTGCAACAATAAACAATGCAGAGTTTGATGAGTTCTGTGAGGAGTTCTTAAGGTCATTGTGCACTTTCCGTGTTTGGATCTGAAACTCTAAAATCCTCTTGTTGCGGCTTGTGCTTTTGCAACCCGTGTGACCGCAACCAAAGCGCTGAAGCCAAACACTGCAGTCCGCAGGCAACTTGAATAAGTACCAGCCAAGAAAAGTTTCAGATCACGAGCAACTCTGTCCTAAATCCAGCCACAAAAGGAACCAAGCAAAAGTATAAGTCTGGGCTCAACCTATTTACTTTCAACATCTTACAGCTTATAAGAGGTGGACCCCTAGGAGAAGCAACTGGCTCGAGTAGAATCTTCAAAATATGCCAGCAAATCTTCAGTCGGAGGCAGGGATGCTTCCACTTGAGATCCTTCGGCGCCACGTTTGGCTATGAAGACATGCCAAACCACTGCAATTGAGACGGTGAACCATGTGGATGTAGTTGACCAAAAACAGGCACACATATTCTATCATATTCTGTTAAGAGTCCGACTGGTGATCATGTTGACTTTTCTGCCCCTTCGGGCTCTTGAGACTTAGCACTGCAGAAACCATTTGCCATCAATCAAAAAAAAGTTGAAGTTGAACGTGCCCATGCACAGTCGCAGGTGCTGACACCCAACAAGACTGCGCCCCTTGCCAGCCATCACCAGGTTCTGACACCAACCAACTCATGGCTCTGCCTGTTATCTGAAACCAAGCGTCCCAGTCCTCGAAGGGATATTGGGTCTTCACAGCCTCGATCTCTCGAGCAAATCGCTCGGTCAGGCCTGCACACTGCTTCAGGAGGCTTGACAGAGGTATTTCAACATCACCTTGGTAACTGGATGAGTTGCTGGGACAATGCTGCTCTTCAGATTGTGGTGTTGGATTGGCTTCTTGATATTTCCTCCTCAAGCATCACGTTCTTGATTGGTTTACCGGTTTACCTCTCTGGAACGGCCCGCAAGGTGCCCTTTGAAGACCGACATGAAAAAGGATTAAAAAGGAACATGTACGGAGCCGAACCCCTGACCTGCAGGCTAACTAAACCACACTACACTACAGCGGATCCTCCCGGTTGGCCGGTTGGCTATATAAAAGGTCAAACTCGACATGTTCACTCGCCACTTGAATGTCCAAGCCATTGCACACTTTGCATTTGCTGAGATGCTAGACCCTAACCACTTTCACTGTCAAATGCCTTGCATATTTTTAGAACATTGCAACTTTCCCCTAGCTTGGCGCCGGTGCCACACTTTTTCATCCTTTCTGTCAACCGCTTTCGCGGACCAACACTTATGGCCATTGGAAAACCTTAGTTGGAATGTGCCGGGCCTGCGATCTAAGCTTTGCTATCTCTGAACGCAGCTGCTTGATTCGAGTCATGGCGTTCAAAATTGCATGTTCTAACTTGGCATCGGTCAGCTGGTTCTGCAACTCTGAAACTGTCAGGAGGTGGCCGCGGATCCTCGCACACCGGCATTTGTCCTGCAATCGTTTAATTTTGCTGGCCCTGAAGCAGCCTTCAGCATCCAACTTCCGGAAAAGGGCCTGGTTCCCTTTCACAAGTGGCTCAGCACCTCGCAGCACAGCAAGCGAAGAACCAATCGAATCCAAAACGTGCTCGGCAGTGACGCGCTTCAGCAACAATCTATTGGCAACCATCTTCTCCAATATGTAAAGCACCGCCTTCCTGGATGATACCTCTAGAATATGTCCAAACTGCGAGGACTTTCTGACTGCTACATGGCTACCAGCGGGGAGTTCATGCAGAAGAAAACTTTGCATGGAGATCAAAATGGGAACATCCCTCTGGGAAACCTGTACACGCACATTCCTGTTTAGTGGCGAAACGACAATGCATCCTTCTGCATCAAAGAAACCCGTGAAATAGGGCCAGCAAATCACCCTTCTTGTAATGTTTGGAGCTGACCGTTTCAAGTCCTTCAGTCTTGCAGCATATTTCATTCTTCTGCTTCTGCATTCTGGCCAGTTCGTTGCAATTTCAAGCTGTTCCCTTTTCACCAGGCTATGTTCATAGAGTTCTGAAGCTACTGCACGAGCTCTGGACCCACAAGCTGTCCACTGGACTTGCGGCCGTCTACACCCTTTGCCTGGATTTCCAACAGCAATGCTCCCGCCAAATCGGCACAAGAAAGCAAGGAGGATCGGAATGTTGGAAGCTACTTGCCCGACAATTAACCGGCAGCTAGAAATATGGATATCTGCTGTTGGACTTACGCAGCCGTCACCATCAAAAACACCTGCCAAATAGGCCAAATCTGCCTGAACAGAAGGAATTTTGCTTGCCAGAAGGGCCTCTGGTTTAATAGGCAGTTGAAGAACTGCACCTCCAACATCCACATGAGTCAGTTTTGGCCATCTTTGTTTCCGCAAATGCTCGTTGAGCTTCTTGTTGATCACTTCTAATTTTCTCAGAAAACATTGGTGTGAGATGTGGCTGTCCAAACCCCAATCATCAACGGTACTGGGCATCAGCCCTGGGGCCAAAGGTCTCATAGCCAAAAATCTGGTGCATGAAATTCTTCGCATGTAGCAATTCTTTGGCATCGTGTGGCCAACATTGGGCGCACACAGAGCTCATTATTTTCTGCGCAAAAGCAGAAACACCATGCAAGGGCAGCATTTGAGCCAATTGACTGGCCTGAAGCCAATGGAAAAACACAATTCCATAAGATGTGCGTGGCAAAGTGGCTTCACTTTCGTCAAGGGATGGAACTATAATTTCTTTGCCGCGTCCTGAGGCTTGACTAAGGAGCCTTGTAGGAGACAACAACATGGTTCACCATTAATAAATCATTAACAACGGAGTAACTGAGTTGTGTCAACCCTGCAGCCCCGTGCCACTTCGAATAATTATCCGCCTGGACTTGCCCAGGCATGTCAAGGCCAATGCAATCACACTATATCAAGTCAAGTGGTTGCTCTTTTCAGGCACGGCCAGGTGGTTGAGATGGTTGAATTTGTTTAGCGAACCATGTTTAATCGGAATCACACCCATTCCCCCACCCCCCAAGCATCATGATTACCGTGACGACCCACACTGCCTTTAAAGATGTGATTGAACAAACCGTCCAAAACATCCAAGACCTGGATCTGTTGGACCGGCTCAGGAAGCGGGATTAATGGGGGATTGGACATACTGTGCTTCCAGTGGTGAATTTCAACAAAACATATGGTAATTAAAGAAAAAAGGAACATGGATTGGTAACATATTCAAATCTCGTTGCTCGTATGTATCTATGGGGATCATCGTCGAGAATGGTCCTGTTGAGGATGGACATTTCCCTGCTGGTCACGTGTTACATTGGCGCACCAACAATCTATATTGACCTTGCTTAAAAGCCCTCCGTCCAAAAATAACACATGACCTGACCTTCCGCAAACAAAAAGGCTCAGCCGGCCTCATGGTAGTGATCCTTGAACGTCATCTCTATGTCAAGCCCAGTGAACTCGGTCATATGTCTGGCAACACAAGCTGGCTGATGGGCGCAAAGAAAGTCACGTGACAAGAACACAAAAGGGGACCGCAAGGAAAATCAAGGGAATTATCAGCTTCAAAGACTGCTGTCTTCTTTTGATGCCATATCACCACCATGAACAAACATGGTGGTTGCAAGGTGTGTACAGCACTTTGTGGTAATTATTCCGGTATTCCCATGCAAGCGAGACCAAACATGGCCGTGTCCAGTGTTCCAGGCTGGCCTGTGAGTGAAGGACTTCTCAGATCGAAAGATCGGGCCCACCTCAAAGACTCGAGGCCTAGGCTGGTGATCTGAAGTCGGCACTACTGGGAGCTGGTTGCTGAAGCACTGGCTCAGTGCAACCCATGGAAAATGTTAACACCAAACTACCGCAAGTCAAAAAGGACATTACGAAGCAGAACAGCAAAACATCATTGTGAAATAACTTGCGGGCCTTAACAGGATCACCTCATTCCTCATCTTCCAATCGTCCAACATTTTCTACTCCATTTGGACTAGATGCACCTGAGCTTCCCCGGCATATCGGTCATCAAGGCCATCTGTTTGTACAACTGAGGACTTTGTGCCAAGTAGGCATTGCCCTGGCCGATATCAGGATTGCTTCAATGGCCCTAAGCATGGCAGGGTTTCACACTAGCAACTCCCTGGACTAACGCTGGTTTCGCCCATTAAAACTACAGCGGCTCTGACATGATGACTCTTAGTGACCAGCCATGGAAATACCATCCAGGCCTCAAAATAGTCCACGCGGAACACATCCGCCTCAGGTAGCAACAACTGAACCAAACCTTACAATTGCTTTCTGATTTCAAGGTATGGAAACCAAATCACTGCATGATTGGAAACCTGGGACAATCCTTTATAGGCCTCAGGTACGCCACTTGGCTTTTGTAAGCCCCGGTTCACAGATCTTTTACATCAAATGCGCCGCGCGCACTTTTCCAAGACATTTATGTGCTCGGTGCAGGTCTCGGGCGCCAGGAGGAACAAATGCCTCCTCTTGGAAAATGGAGGGCGACGCAGATTGCTACAAGAAACGCAACGTATTTCTCCTCCTGTCCCATGAATAAAAAGCAAACTCTTCAGGAGACATACCAAACAACATTCCAGTCTCAGCGTGAATTCACTCAAGTCTTTAACCTGTCACTGTTCATAACACGAATGGCGACGGATTGCAGTTTACTGTTTCATCTCGAATGAAACCTTAAACCACTCGCTATAGTTTGCAACTGGCAACCTTTCTCCAAAGTCTTGCTTTTGAATGTCTTATTAGCCAGTCACCTGTAACATCTAGGAACCAATCATTTGCTGAGCCTCATCAGGTTCGCGCCCCGGATGTTTCACTTCCGCTTCTTCTGCCAGGGTTTGCTCTTCTTGTAGCGACTGCGGTCGCGATGGAAGCCTTTGACGAGGTCAGCCTCCCACTCCCTGGCCAGTTAGCGGCGATCAAACAAGTGGGTGAGAACAGTGTACCCAATGATTGCGGGGAACCCTGCGGTAGTTTCACCGTTTGACACATGATCAATCTTGTTGGTTTACACGGCAAACAAATTCTGGCTGTAGTTGTCATCTTTGGCATGGGAACATATTGGAACCATCAGCAACAGCTTTGCATATTTAATGCTTCCGGCACCCATTGTCATGATATGTCATGATAAAGGGTCGGCAAAATAAGGCGACTTCACATCACAGTTTCCAGCGTTCATTCTACAATGTGCTTTTGGATTTACAAAGGGTTTGAAAGAAATCATACTGTTCCATCTCATGCTGGATTGCACAGGAAAACTGAAACAACTCAACCAAAACAACATCTACACCTTTAATAACAAATAAACAGGAACAAAATCAACCAGACTCAACAAAAAACAAAACAACAACAGCAAAAAAAGAACAACATCACAGAAAACCATGTTAGCAACCCATAACAACTCAACCACCAACCAATTTCCCACCCCAAAAAACACATCAACGCCCCCCGGTCACATGGCGATGCCTCCTTCGCTCGCCCTTCACCTTGGCCGAGTTCTCCGGCGCCGCGCTGGCGCGGCCGCTGACGCGCAGCTTGCGCTCCTGCCAGCGGCGGCCCGCCTCTTGGAAGGGGCGCTTCCTGGGGGATGATGGGTTGGGGCTCAACCTGCGGTGGTTATCAAACTATTGGGATTTCCTATCAATCATTGGCATAATAATAATGAGATTGATAATAGGCAGATATGCGTGAGGTTTAATAATATACTGGTTGGATTGTTGGATGATCGAGGTGGATTGTTTGAAACATATCTTATCTGCGACAAAGACCATGTTGGATATAAACCAAATCGATCCACTATGAAAATAGTCTCAATGCTGGGATCTCAATCAACAATAAAATACCTTTACTTGGACGGGTCGTGGGATGAATTAATCGCTGAAGTTTTGGGAATTGCAATGAGATCTATGAGACTGGGGGCTCAATGGCATCAAACTTTGTGTAGAAACACACATGGTGGATTTACGGTTTACAAAATTGCCCACGGAAGACTCGCCACTGGGAATAGTGCTCAGATTAGTGTGGGGCTCCGGAAATTCCATCAATGGGGGGAGATAAGGGATGGATGTATGGTGAATGGATGTGACATGTACCATCACGTACCCAAGTATGGCAGCATCAAAAAGAAATTCCAATATGATTGTGATGGTCACCCGATGGTTCCCCCTCAAACTAAAGCCTCAGTCAACAGCCTCATCACAACAACAAAGCAATATCCCATACCCAATTTCTGCCAACACCAAGTCGCTGTTTCTTCTGTCTTGGGGATGGACTTTGCCCCAAATCGAAGATCTCATTCTCCAGTGTCTCCTTAGCGCAATCTTAGCAATGTTGGCAGCTGGTGTCATGCTGGGGCGGCAACTAGGAGAACCTGGGGGATACGGCTGGGAACATGGCCTGCTGCCAATGAAAATGTGATAGTCGATATTGGTTCGAACCGCAAAATCAACAGTTAATGGACTACATCTTTGGGAGCCAACACCTGGTCAACACCTATACAACTAAATGGCAAATCATTCCTGCCATATTCCTATGGTGAAGGTTCCAACGCGAAACACCAATTGTTGATGCATCAATGGCGGCAGAAATGAACCTTATCTTGAGAAAGCAAACATAATCATAGTACTTCCGCCGCATCCTTCCGGAAATTCCGCCTGTTTTGTTTTCTTTTTTATGTCCCCGTTCATCCATCGCATGCTTATCGGTGTCCCTAAAGCATACCTGAACACTTGATACGCCTGGATTCCCAATACCCTGAACCGTTAAAAAATCCATAAAATCTTCGAATAAAATCATTCCCACCCATTTGGTATTCCAAGATATTCTAAGATTTCCGTGGATTTCCATGGTTTTTACCATGGCCGAGCCACATATTCTTCGAACGGCCGCTGCGCTGCCTCCGCCACCGCTGCGGCGTTCGGCGGCACAGCGCCAGTGGCCCAGCGGCGGCGGCCCTCGGGAGTGGCCAGCTCCTGCGCGGCAAATGGGCGAAATCAACGGCCCTGGGATGAAAGGGGATTATCATTGGGATACTGAGATATACGATGATATAAGCATATGATATATACACAATGAAGACACAATGAAGATATAAATAATGAGGGTAGGGTATGATGAGGATACAATGCGGACAACATGGGATATAGTGAGGATACAATAAGAAAATAATGGGGATGTATAGTTAGAATACCAAATTCATACCAAGTGAATGTGATATTAGCTGGATTAATCGGGATCAATGACTGGGGAGTACATATGACAAGGGTATAACATTGGGAGTTGGAATGAGCTGGAACAAATCACTTTGCATGGATCATGAGCTGGAACAAATCACTTTACATATTCTCTTACATTAGACCAACTGGATGGAAACATGGAAACACGTGACTTTGCAACGTGATGGATGTCTTCTTGTGCAAGATGCTATGGTGTTCCAACTGTACGAATCCACATGGATCTTTTATGGGAACTAATCACTGATCTCTTTCTCATAAGATTTAGTACCCCAATAAAGGGATCCCAAATGAATCGATCCAATCCTAAAAGAGGTATTTTCGCCAATATTCACTACTCAGGGGAGGGCATTACATGTCGCAACTGCTTGTGATGTCTCTTAAGTAAGTTCTGATGCTTAATGCTTCCCCAATGCCATTGGAACAACTTCTATCAGAAATCCAAACTGCCCAAGGCACGCATGAAGCCATTCCAACATTATAGTCACTCACTTGCCACAAGTGACTGATGTGTTATATAGATTTATATAGCTGTTCATTTTTTTAGAGAAAGCAACACCTCACACCCAACCATGCACCAACTGCAGAACGGTTGATTTTTTTCCCTGGCTTTATGGTCAGAAAAACTTGGACACTTCTTCATCTGTGAGCTGAAAGAGTTCCACCAATGCCTCTGTTTGTGGCGCCGATCGTGGTTTTCTCAGTACGTCCTGCATGGGATGCAGCGCATGGTTGACCACTTGGCTTGGGACTCATTCCAGCTGCTTGCGGATTACGTGCCCGGTTTCTAATATATCTAATCTGTTTTGTTTAAGGCTTAAGGCACCTCCTTGCAATTTCGGGGAATCAATGGCACATTATTCCATTGGTTCTGACATATGTTTAAAACAATAAACATCCCCACCACTTCCATTCAAACCAGCTTCTATCCTCAACTTTCGGAGATCGAATGATCGAACACCAATGTTTCTTGCATGAATCATCTGTGTTTTTTGGACATGGCATAAATACCAGCAGCTTTAGGTCCTTTCCCCCTCAACTTCCGCCAAAAAATTTGGTGTACAAAAACCAAATTATAACAATCTTCACAGTTATTTTCATCGCTTATACCCACTCCAAGCCCCCAAATCATCACAGAGTAGTCCTCCACGACACCAATGGCCTTCTCCAGTTGCTCCACGGCCCCATGGCGCCGCTTCGCGTCCTCCGCCAGGTACTCCGCCACCGGGCGCCCCGTCCACGGCGCCGGCGCCGGCGAGGCGTCGCGCTGCGCGTGGAGGGCGCGGAGGGCCAGGTGGAAGGCGGCGTCCAAACGGGGCGGCAACGGGGCCTGAAACGGGGTTTGGGGATGGCGAAAATCCTCAGAAAACACATGGAAAAATTGGGTTGGACATGGATGGTGATGACTTGTCCTTGAATTTTCAAGACTGATGATGAGGCATAGGACAAAAAGATCTTGGTTCACTCAGCTCAAGGTTGCAGACATCGCAAAGGCTGTGCGGTTCACTGGCAAGACCCCAAGCGTTGTGAACAAGATTTTGCCATTAACTATCTCTACGTCAACGACCATAGTATGATCGAGGCTAACCTCTATCAAACATAAAATCCTTAAAACATCTGAATGCATCTGACCAATGGACAGCACGGTTTTTATATTCCATCATATTCCATCTGCCTCCAGGGTAGTGAGGGCAACTTCCACATGAAGAGATGTGAAGGGCGATTTCATCCGCCCATTCACAGCGACTCGCCGGCGCTTGTTCCAAAACTTGCAGAGGACGACCAGGTCAGCCCAACCAAAACAAGTTGCCACCTTCCTCGGGATGACGGCTGGCAGTAAAGAAAAAGGTTTCGAGAATGGAACTTGATTTGGACTATGCAATGTGTTACATCATGACTTGCGGACTAACCTGACACGCCTGAAAAAAGCTTAAAGCTGAGCCTAGAGTTCTTCCCATATCATATGTCATTCATTTTCCAATAGCTTCTTTCGGATCCCAAGGCAATTTTACATCCAAAAAACACCACCATGACCCTTCTCCAAGTTGCCGATCCATGAACTCAGCCAGGGCTTTGGGATTGTTGTGGATGACCTTTCCAGACACCGAATCCAAGATCCAATGGCCACCTTGGGGATCTGAAATGGCTGGGATCAGGTCCACCTGAGGCAGGGGCTGGTGATGTTTTGGGAGATATATGTTGGATGGTGAACTCTTGAACAAGCCAGAACATAGGAACATAGTATGCACATAAAATCAGTTGGCATTTGGAAACATCAGCCAGTAGACCATGAAATGTGAAAAAGAAAACTTCCGCAAAAAAAGGGCCCAAAGCAGTTTCACCACAGCTCACCTCAATTTGCAAATCTTCGGACAGAGATGCCACCAAGCCGAACCTTCCCCGACTCAGTGTCACCGGAACACCTGGATCCATGTCCCAACCAGCCAGCTGTTCCTCCGTCGTCTTCCACAGTTCCTTGAAGGCATCGGGTGAAGGATCCGCCGGATCTGGTGTGGTGAAGAGAAGCACAAAATCGATGTCGCTGGCGCAGTCCTGACCCCAATCCTTGATGGCAAGTGGAAAGACCAGAAATGGATAAGGGTTAAAACCCTGGTGCATCCTGGTATCATTTTGTCCGCACACAAATAGCTGTAGAAAATAGATGTTCATATTCATCCCCCCACAAATATGTTTATAGCCAGTTATAGCAATATCTATCAATATAATCTATTTATATATATATATATATATGTGTGTGTGTGTGGTGATCCAAGGGCTAGCACTGAGAGCACCACCTAGCTACATCATTTCCAAGGCGCCAAGCCGCCCATGTCATCCACCGAGGTCCCCCTGGAACTGGAGCCCTGCACGAAGGCCGTCTGAAACCCCGCGGCCGTGCGCAGCTTCGCCCGGACGTCTTGCAGCAGGGAGCAGGGCACTGGGCGGTCGGCGCCCGGCAGGGCGTTTTCGGTGCGGATCTGATCCAACAAGCGCCTGGGTGAAAGATTTGGCAGTTGCAACTAAGACATGGTCAAAAAAAAGGGAAACATCTGAAGATCTCAAGAACATCCCAAAACCATCCAAAAACACCTGCACATGATTTTGAAAGAATTGAAGGTAACCATACGTGAAGTGCTTTTTGCATACGGATGATGAATTGGGGCATTTTGCTAGGCAGGGCTTTGTGGACAAGGCTCAACACTAGTCAGGGCCAAGGTCGAGAACAGTTTTTTAATGGCAAAAAACAAACACCTGCAGTTCAAGTCAAAGGAATTATGTAGATGGCCTCGTCAAGGCGGGGGTCAAACAACAAACATGAGAGGCTTAAAACCCACAATCCAAGAAATTATCAAATCGGACTGGATGCATCCCCCAAAAATTGTAAACTGGTCATGGTTGCCTCTTGAGATCTCTTGAGGGTTTACTAAGTCTGCCCATACCAAAGATTGCTCAAGTGCTAAATCAGCACAAGCCACACTAAGCGGTTGTTGAAATTCACTAACGACATGGCAATCTCCCCCTGCGGCCGATCTATCTCCCAGCGTTCTGTTGCATGCCATTTCTCGACCGGCTCCGGAACATAGTCCAAACTGCTGCCAGCGGTAGCGGCCAACACTTCCTTTGGTGGCTGGTGAAATTCCAAGTTGGGTATAGATCTTAAGGCCATCAAAGCCAACGATAAATACCGAAAGTGACCTAACTTTGCCAGCCCCTGGCCCTTAAACTAAGCCACATCAATGACATCCAATCGCCACACACACACACATATATATAATACAATATATATATACATATGTATATCTAGTTTTTCATCCCAATTTTTGGTCACACTAAACCTAACATATCATCGTATCGGACCCTGATCAAGCAAAATTGGTGCTTTAACCCCATTCTCACTGCTAAAACTTGGATGTGCTTAAGGCTTAAGCAACCCCCGCAAGAACATAAACATCTTCTTCTCCATACCCGTTCCCCAAATAGTTGATTTTCTTAGGATCCATTGGGGCACATAAGCCAAGTCATCGACAAACCGCAAATCCAGGTGAATAGTTGTTAGTTGATTTTGACTGTCCCATTACTCATAGAATAATCATATAATAACCATATAATAATCATATAATAATCATATAATAATCATATAATAATCATATAATAATCATCATAATTGTGACAGTTACAGTAATTATTCCATTAATCACTATTAATCCCATCATTTTATATCACGTTCCCATAGTTTTCCCTAAAACCTCCATCATTGATCCTAGTATTTTCCCTGGTTTTCCGCGGCGAAATCATCCCAAAACCCCCATTTATTGTGGATTTCCCTACTTTTCCCACATGTTTCCCTAATATTTTCCCATGAAATCCCAAGTCCCAGCATCTCTCAAGTTGCCACGTGGATCCTCCGCCCCTTCCGACTCCAACTGCTGGATGACCTCCTGCCATTCCACTGCACCCAGGTCGGTGGGGGCCTGACGGGCCATCATCCCGCGGCAAGGCTGGCGGAGAACGTCCAAAAACAAGGTGGCACCTGGGGCTGAGGATTGGGCGAATGTCGTGAAAGTGGTGATGAAACTGGGGGGGAAAATCGGGATTTCCAAGAAAATGCGATTTTAGAGATGGAAAATTGGATTTAAGTCGGAGAAAGTTGGATTTTAACCAGAGAAAACGTGGATTTAAGATGAGTCGCGTCTTTCTATTGCAAACAAAGATGGTATTGAAACTGCATATCCCTTCACATAGGCGTTAGCCATCCAGTTGCAGCTGCCACCTGCCACCGGTTCCCCGCCCGTTTGCGGCACCTGAATGCCCCCCCCATTCCAGTTCTTTGAAGCTTGCTACAGCAGTGCCACGACGCCAGCTGAGCAAGCCATGGACGGGCCAATCAGACTTCATGAAGAAAAGAAAGACCTTGAGGAATGGACACTTGAAAAACTAAAGGCAAAACAAACAATCTCAGAAAAAAACGCTCTGTCCTATCTTTAGGTATCTTTATCTCAGATATACGAAAAGAACTAAGGTTAATGCTGCTACGTATGAACTATGCATGATGTTTGGAACGCAGTGAAATAGCTTCAGTGCTTCGAGACGTAGCTCCATGACATGGCAGGCCAACCTCCCAAATGGTAATCAAAGGTCATTTCATATCTGAGGTTCGTTCCTGGGAATGAACTATGGATAACTATGGTCTCATTCAATTCTCATTCCAATTCTGTAGGACTTTTGGGACTTTTGGGACTGGGGGACATCATCAAAAACGTTGACCAAGCAAAGCAATGAGGAGACTTCCCAAGGCTGAAACCTCAATGAGCGCATCTGTGGGGCCAGTTGGGGGCTGTTTGTGGCTGGGTCTGAAAGTTGTCTTCCACAAGATCAATCATAAAGGCTGAAGGTCACATGTATGTCCAAAAAAAAGAATGAACGGTTTCCACTTTCCATCAGAAAATGCATAGCATATGCGTAAAACCAGGTGTTTCTATTTCAAATCTAAAGATCACATTTGAGTCCTAGACTGCCCTGAGAACTGCTGCAGGATTCTTGGGAAAATCAGCTGAGAAACAGGTTCTTTCCATTCGCAATGGGCACATGATAGGCCCTCCTCCAGGATCTCTCCTTAGGATAGGAGAAAGCATTGTCAACTGTCACAAGCCCCTTGATACACTCCAGTTGGTGCCTATAAATAGCATATTATGGGTGCCTCTGGGACAAGTCCTTGGAAAGATGGTTTTTGTCGAAAAATGCTCTAAACCCATGGGTGAATTACAACAAAATCATGGCTTTCTCCAATTAAAGATTTGCAACTTTGGGGGCCTCCCTCCCTATTTTTGGACAAGCCAACACCATGGGAAGCTCATGGCACATGGCACATGGCACATCTCCACTGCCAAGTCTCCTCCAACTTCGGCAAAGCTCGCGCGATGGCCCTGAAACCTTCAGCGTAGAAGTCAAAGTTCCCCAACGAGGCCAGTTTCAGGGTGGAATAGGCACGCAGCAGCAACAGCAACGGGCTCCTCAAGGGCTGCTGAGAATGGCTATGGTATACATTCTATGGCTATGAAAAATCGGTCCAGTGGATGGAGCAACTGGGAAGTTTGTAGCTGCAAGACTCTGCAGAAAACAAAGTCTTGGCAACGAACTAAATTTATATGGATTTATATGGGTTTATGTAGCTTGACTATTTCATCCATGGCCAAGTTAGCTATTTCCCAAAACAACATTGCCATGGACTCGGACAGAATCTCTGTATGGCCATCCTTTTCCACCCCCACCGCGGCAGCGTTTGAAGCTCCGAGGTTCTCATGAGCCTCGCTACATCGCAGGGAAACTTCCACAGCATCACTGAAATCCCTGGCGGCATGTGCCAAGTCCATCTCAGCCAACTGCACATTGTACAAGGTCGTCACAGTCACCTGCAGTCACCATGAGGTGGTGACTACTTCCCACCTGGAAAGGGGGTCATCTAGCTAGAATTCACCAGTTCTAATTTCGGGTGATGTTCACAACACCCCAAGCAGCTTCGAATCAAAAGGCTCCAGGTCCAGAGCATGTCATGGCCAATCTGATACCCTGAAATATCAAGGCAGGATGGTACAAAGCCTTATTGCCCCATTTACTGCAAGCAATGCAATTAGTCAAACGTGGCAATGGGCAATCCACCATTTAGTTCGATGATTGTCCCGATTAAAACCCCCATTTACAGAGATGTTCCATGATTTTCCCATATTTTCCTGCATTTTCCATATTTTCCCATTAGTTTGCCGTTGTTTAAGGGTGTTTAAAGGGGGACCAACAAAGCCCAGCTGCGACTCGAGTTTGTAAGACCTTGTCCGCATCACTGGACATATTGGACTCAACGTAGTTGGCCACTTCTTCTAAGAACCCTTCCTGGCGGCTGGCCGCTGAAATGTCGTTGAAATATTGAGGTCACTTGCTTCACTTATGGGAGACAAACAATATCGAATAACAGTGTTATTTGTGACTGGGAACTGGGAACCCTGGCGCCCCCGTGAAGACCAAACATCAACAAGCACGATAACTAGTTCACTACTTCATCTATCTTTATCTTGGTATGTTTCAGCACATTAATCAATGCAATTTTGGGAATATGTGATTTCCATGCAAAGCCGTTTGAAACAGCGATCCAGCTTCAAAGTCAAAGTCTTCCGCGTCTTCATCCGCAAATGGATCCTTCAGCCAATCTTCGCAACGCTGCAGCATTTGATGGTACTGCCGATGTTGGGACATCATCTCCACAAATCGCAAACAAGTCCAGCACCGCAGACTTTCCCAGTTGACAGTCACTAGTGTCAAGATCAATAGCTTGGTGGCTGGCTGAGCCACTGATTGCCCGGCAGCTGCCATGGTATCATGACGGCCTCAAATCCGGCTTGAGCAAAATTCACCGACGCATGGCATTGATGTTGGCTAGGTCCCAGAAGACCAGCGTGGGACCTTCTCTAGTGGCCTATCTCAACATCAAAGGATCAAAAGTTCACCCTCAAATCGGATTTAACATGTTGAGATATCACAAACAAACCCAAGCTTGCCAATACTTCTGAAACAGTAGATGGTGCTTTTATTTTGGCCATGTTCCACCCAAAAAGTTTCTCAGGCATCCAATGGTTGATTCTCTCATCCGCACCATTGAGTCTGTCCAAACAAAGGGAGGGGGACATCTTAAGTGGCTCAAAAATGGTGATCAACCATACAATGCGAGGGTAACTATGGCAAGTTTAAGTGGCAAAAGACATGTGAAGCACCCAATTGCCAGGAAAATTGGTATGATGATATATTAATAACATATTTAAAACATATTCATAATATTATATGATCCCATGATACCCATCATGAATCCCCCCCAGTGTTCCCCATTCCCAGCTATCTCCCGGTGACTTCCGGAAGCGGCTCCTCCGCAGCCCACAGAATTTGTCGAAAGCGCTGGGCGTTGCCCGTTGCCACGTCTGGGTGGGATACCTGGCTCGGTAAGGACAGGAGAGTCAGCTTCAGCATTGGGATGCAAGGCCTATTGACCAATATTAAACGGACCATTCATTGGAGCTACCCTCTGGTTATTTAACATAGCCATGGTATAGATGGCCCATAGAAATAGATGGTTTACCTATTAAAAATGGTGGATCTTACCATGGCAAACTGTTAAATAACCAGATGCTACCTCATAATTTCTTTTGTTGAGGTACCCTATGTATTTTGGTTTTGTAAGGGGATATAATGCTCAATGTTTATGGCTTTATATGGTGCAGTACCTCTATTTCAGGGTCCTTGAATTGCCATCGATATGGGGGCTGCAAATGGGGGAACCCCTAAATGATCTCAATTGTGTCATGTAAACCATAGTTTTGGGCTTTTTTGGGTGCCCTAATTTTACGGGACCTCTCATATGATAAATTAATAGAGATTAACGCAAGATATAATGCTAGCCGCTGCTAGCCGCTAGCCGCCATTAGATAAATCATAACCATGCTATCAAAAGTGGTTTGTTGCATCTTGCAAACAACACTGAGAGGTGGCACAGGTTTCACCCCAAACCAAGCCTTCTCACTTTGAACAGTATTCAATCAGCCCCAACCACCTTTTAAAAAATAATCGGGATACTGCCCAACACCAACTCCAACCACCGGTTTTTCATCAGTTCTCCAAGAAATCCCAGGATTTTCGAATCATTTATCAAGAATATTTTTTCGAACGATTTCCCACATTTTTCCATCCGTTTTCCCACATGTTTCCATCCGTTTTCCCATCCAAAAAAAATCAGCGGCGCCTTCGCCAGACGCCGGAAGGCGCTGCGCACCTCGGGCTCGCTGGCGTCGGGCCCAAGGCCCAGCACCTGGGTTGGATGGACGGGAGTGGTCTCTGAGATTATTGGATGATTATATATATTTATATATATGATATATGGATGACTAGTTACTGACTAATATATATATAATTATATATAATTATATATATATATATATGGATGACTAATATATGGATGACTATTGGACAATATTACCATGTATATATATAATTATATATATATCCATATATTAGTGGACGATTATCTTCTGGAGATAATTAGTGGATGATTAGTGGACTCATCTCCATATGTTATATCAAACATGGCGAGAACAAGCCATAATATGGAGTTATGACATCCATTCTTGGCACCAGATTATCCACTACATCTCCATAATATCCCCATATTCTAGTTTCCCGTTGAGACGTCTGTTTACTTCGGGGATTTTTCGATTCTCAGCTTTGATTACCAAAGTCTTAAAGGGTAAGTGACCAATTTTTTGAGTCAAAATCATGGCGGGTATGAAATATCGATAAACATGCATCATTTCAAGGAAAAACAATGTGATTCTTGATAAACAAAAATATGATTTGTCCACCGTGATGTGTCAAAAGAATCATCTCCAGATAACCATAAGACTGGGATGCACATTGTGAGTTGAAGGTAGAAGTCAGTTGTTTGTGAAACACACACATGTGGGAAAAAAAAACAAACCTATCCCCAGGAGATGTGACGATGTGATCTGGATAAGATCTCCAGTTTTGTGGATGAATCCTTTTCGGAAAGAAGTATCCTTGGCCGCACAAGCAAAAACACTCTGGTTGGTGGTTGACCTACCCCTCTGAAAAATATGAGTTCGTCAGTTGGGATCATTATTCCCAATCTATGGAAAAATAAAACATGTTCCAAACCGCCAACCAGCACTTCATGAGGGGTATGGAGACTTGAGTTAAGTATAACTTGTAAAATCACCATCAAGGCTGAGACACCTGAAGTAAACGTGGTCGGGATAACTGTATGAAAAGGCTTTTTGAGGGAGGGTGTGCTGCACCAAATAGTTGGATATAATTTAATCTACTGAACTGGATTTTGAATGATTTTGGATCTTTTGAAGCTTCCACAACCTGACTATCCCCCTCCATATGTCGCATTTGGATTAAAAGAAAACCTGTTGTTGTTTATACGTACTAATTATCATGATTTTAGCCAATGAACATCAAAGTGAATGAAATATGTTTCATGCATTAATATTTTCAATATCCTTCACCTTCTGGTTCTGGCGATTCTTCCAAGCAGAGTGCTGGATCGATACATGGATCCCTAACTCCGCCGCCGCACCTGAAATGGGTTGCTGAAACAAAGCTATCCCAGTGAAGCCAGGCCCAAAATGGCGCCGCGACAGCACCTGATGGACTTCACGAACTTCAAACACCAGGAATCGACATCAAGTTCAATAACATTCAATAACCAAGCTGAGTAGAAATATAATAAAATTATCAAATCGATGCAATGAACACAGGCGTTGGACATTTTGTTGTGGAGTATCTGTGGGTTTGTTCTACACTTGGGTATCTGCAGGTTTGATCACCACGCACCCGGCGCACCTGTATGGTCGACCCATCATGAATGGACATGGCGTCAGGTGGGCTGCCAACGTGAAAACCGTTATGATTCCACGTGGATATTCTTAACAGTAAATGCCACAGCGCTGGTTGGAAATGGTCATGATGTGGAGATGTGTGGAATGGTAAGAGTAGCAAATCATATCAAATAGTGACAACTCAAACTCATCTTCATTCTTAGTTGGTTCTGGCCTTGTGCTTCGATACTTGATGATACTGCCACATCTGATCGCAATCCTTGTAAATAAAATCCGAGGAAATCTGTGTCACTTCTGTGGGGTGGGGATGTGTGGGGTGTGATCCATTTGTTTGTCAACATTTCAGGTGATAACACGATAACACAGCTGTGTTGATAAGAAGCGAGCCAGCTGCAGCCATGGAGGCAATGTTCGTTGCACCAATGGGTGTAGCTCAGCATCTCCCACCATCATCACCAGAATCATCATCATCATCATCATCATCATCCACTAACAAGCAAAGTGAATAACAGCCAATACCATTTAGAATCTACAGCAATACCTTGCCGCGATTGCCATGCAACTGAGCTTTCAAACACCTCCCTCAGATGCGCCACCGATGAGCTTGGGAGTGTGGATCTCCTATGGCAAATGCAGGGCCAACCAAACGGATCAACACCAGCACTGCAAACCATCAATTTACCATAATCTACGAGTACCTATACTGGTTGGTGGTTTCAACCATCCTGCTGAGGAATCAATGGCAGAAACTATACTGGTTGGTGGTTTTAACCATCTTGAACAATATGAAAGTCAATGGGAAGGATGACATCCCATATATTCTGGAAAAAATGTTCCAAACCACCAACCAGCTATAATAAGAATCTGTATCCTACACCATGGTTTTGATATACCCTTCTACCTTTTCTTGAACAGCTATACTACCGACCCTAAAACCAGGGCCGACATGGACAGTCACATCAATATCTGCACGTTTGCAGCTGCAGCCTGGAAGAATCTGATCAACCCACTGCACCTGGAAATCGTTCTGCAGCAAAAACTCCCGGAAGAGCATGCACACTCCAGACCTCTGGACACCGACGCCATACAATTGCTGGGTGCCCATGGCGGCAAGGAATAAAAAAGGGGCCATATATCTTTTGGAATTGGGTTTGATGTTTCCCACAACATCGTTCCAAGCACTCTCCCCCCTGAAACGTCATGGATGCCATCCGTCAACCAAAGTGAAGGCATCTTACACCATCTTCTGGCACTCCCGGCATGGGTTTGTGTGAAAAAAGGGTGCCCTGAAACCTGATGGTTCAGCTGTGACTCATCCATATATGCCATGAAGAACACACTGCCATTTCTTGGAGGCACACGCATGTTAATCAGTTTCTATCTGGTTAAGATATCTCCGGCAAATCTCATATAGTTACTATAGTTATCGATGTTTTATGTTGATTTACATTTTTTCAAAATGGTGATGTTCCAGTTTGCTCCGTTAAATAACCAGAGGGTAAACATCATGCTTTCCATTGAAATGCTAGCTATCCCCCATTTTTAGACCTATCCTCAGGGCTTCCATCATCCCCAAATGTTCCCGACCCTTGGGGACCCCACTGGAGACGAAAGATGGCTTGGTTCGCCACCTGCTCAGATGGAACTTGCCCATTTTGTTTCTGAGTGATCTACCCTCTGGTAACATAGCAATGGAATACCACACGGTACCACATGTTGTCTAATAGGTAAACCAAACTAAATGGGTCATTTTCCATAGCAAACTATTAGACTAGTAAAGGCTACACATGCAAAAATACACCATCTATATTATGATGTTCATTGGTTTGATTTGCCATTAAACAATTTAGTCTCATCATCATACTATACTTCTAATTACTGTGTTAGATTACCAAAGGGTAATCCTCAATAATGTCCTTTTGGTAAAAATAGAGGGGCCGATTTGGTATACCATCAATCATCATTTACTTGTTGTCAAAGGGGTAAACAAAACCCTCTATGAATCAACCAACCAATGGGAAAAGAACATCTATGGAGTAATCCTTTGAACATCCCAATAGTCATGATGTGATACTTAAATGGTACTTTCCCAATTAAACAGCCGTTTGGGGTTTATTAATCCAGGGTTGACATTATATATACATTATATTATATAAATCCCAATCCCAGGATCCATTGAAGCACTGTCCCGCGCCGTTCGCAGGTCGATGATGCGGTTGTCCAAGCGGACGTCCTGACCCACCGTGGGCAACCTGAGTTTGTTCGTGGGCAACGCACGGCGCACTCATAGGATGCTTGGATGAAGCGAAAAATGTGGGAAACATGCCAGAAAATTTGGGAAAAATGTGGAACACCTGGGAAAGTGTGGGACAATGCTGGAAGAATGTGAGAAAACGATCTCTCTTCCACAATGCATCGACATTCTAATGATTTCTGATGGTCTGGCTTGGAATTTCATAAAAAGCTGCATCCAGCAGGTACTTAGAGGGGCCCTGGGATTAGCGATTCATGGCTAGTAACTGGGGATTTGTTACCCCCCCCCAAAAAAAAAACAATGAAATAATCCATTTAAGTTAACTAACTCCATGGACTATGGCCCATCCCAATTATAATCCATTATAGGCCATCAGCCCCCTAAATGACTAGTTAACTAACTCCATGGCCCATCTAAGTAGGGTCTGATCTATCAAGGGCATGTTGACATCTACAAATGGCGTCCTGCTGGATCCCTACTGCGAGAGGTGGTTTTAGGCCATCCCAAAAAAGATCAGTCGTCTCAACCAATCATCCCAAGCATGGTTGAAACACAATACATATCTTAATTTGTCTATATATATATATCAAAAAAATGAAAGTATCCATTCTTACCCATTATTGGCAGTGATTATAAATCAAAACCATCCATTGAACCATTTTTCACCATCAATTCTTTCCAAGCAACGCTGGATCTTTCTCCAACTCCGCCTGGGCGGAGTTGGATCGCCACTTATTTTGGAGGTACATAAGGCCTATTTTTCAGGCCTATGTAAGGGACTATCCCAGCAAAATATGGCCAAACATATGGTACTAACGTACCTCCATTTTAGGATCCTGGAATTCCCATTGAATGAATGGAATTATCAATGGATTGGTTTAAGGGAAAATCTACAGAAAAACCAAAGATTTTCCCAATCAATATGGGGCTTTCCGGTTAAACAGTTTCCCTGAAACCAATCCATTGAAATGAATGACAAAGGGACGGAATGGTGAAGCACCAGGAAAATGATGATAAATCTGGCAGTGTGTTCTCTATTTTAACGAGGTGAGAATGTGGGCATAGCATGGCATACCGTTTTGTGCAAATGTCTTGTGGCACTACCATAGGAGTGGGTCCAAGATGTTCCAAGTGAAAGCCTCGGAGAGAGCCCCGAAAAATGGTGGCCTCACTTCTGGATGCGTCTGCCAGGCGCAATGGCAAGGCCTGCCAACTTGAAGCCAGATCCCGTCATGAGAAATCACATACAAACTATAGCACATGGTTAATAAGGGCCAATGGTGGTCAATAATGCTTGATAGGATTAGATATGATTATATTGAGCAATATGATTATATTTCACCTAAGGTTACTATGCTAATAATGGTGGTCAATAATGGTGGTCAATAATGGTGAATAGTATGGATTTTATGTCATCATAAAATGTGGTTTGCAAAAAGCGATCTAAACCATTTGTAGCTTGGATATGTCACCTGAATGCAAGCAGCCTGCGACCGGCCAACGCAGAAGATCTTCTCAACAGAAAGTTCCTTGGTTGAGAACCCCAAGGCGATTCCTGGATGTAAGGCAACAAAAAGTAACGCATGATTTTGTTGAATTGTTCTTTTCCATTCCATTGTTGTTTTGTGCGGTTTTCCTGCCAATGTTCCTCAAACAAAATGAATATGACCATGGACTAAGAACTGCCCTTGATTGTTTCTGAATCCAAGGAAAACAATAAAATTACTAGGGTTTCTTCCTTCCAATACTTTGATTCCCAATGATGATCTCCATCTTAAGTAGAGTCTGTAGAGCTTGATACCCTCTGGTAAACTAACATAACTATGGAAAATCACCATGTTTACTAGGTAAATCAACCATAAATGGTCATTTTCAATAGCAAACTGTTAGTTTACTAAAGGCTATTCCCCCAATAAACCATAGAATTGGTTATTAACACCATAAACCATGGATATTCTATGGCTAGTTATATTTAGGGAACACATGAAAAAAAACCATGGAGATTCCCCCTATAAAACCATAGTATATTATATTTCAATTGGGCTATAATCCATATTTTCCAAATATTCCCAACATTTCCCATTATATCCCCATTATAATCATAACCATGGAGGGTACATTGCTATGGTAACGTTTTGTCGTGTTCCGCTGTCGCCTTTCTCCAAGGTCCGTGCCACGTTTTGCACCGTGCATGACACGATGGGCGCCTCTGGACAAGCCACCTGCGGCTGGGCTGGAAAGTGGCGCCTGTGGGATATGGTCATTTTATATCTGTAGAACAAGGTGGTGTCCCCCGCAGTTATAAATTGATCATCCTATTTTTATTAACTATAGATATTTAAAAAAAATAAAGACAAGTCCTAGTTCTTGGAATTATAAACCAACTTAGCCATCTTGGGGGCACCACCTTGAAGGTAATGATAAAGTTAAATCATGTTACTCTCTGGTAAATTAAGATAGACCCTGAACATGACCAATCTTTAGTGGAATCCATATATATAATACATATATATATCATATATAATACATATATATATATCATATATATATATATATATATCTATATCATATATATATATATCATATATATATATATATATCATATATATATACACATTATATCCCTCCATTTCTAGAGGATGTTCATGGATTTTCCATTGCCACCGGAGGCAGCATAAGCTGCCCTTTGTGATATTCCCCAGGCCCCCCTTTGTGCCGGGCCTTGCCAAAGACATCCACCACCGACTCATCAGGCAGGGTCCCGGAGAAGCCGGCGATGTCCTGGACGCGAGGAGGTTTGAAGGTGGGAGCTATGTGAATGGATGGTTTTATAATGGCTTTAAACACATAGGTTCACTATGGTTTAATAACCTATTATTGTATATTGTTATAGTTTATCATACCTATCTTTACTTGTAAACAAATGTTTATAGATAGTATTGGTAGTATTATAATTCTAGATGTTTGTAGTGAACAGTTGGCCCACATCTTTTAGCAATTTTCATGGTAATTAAAAAGTTACTGCCATTTGAATGGTGTCGTTGAGTCGTAGCTACAGATATGGCAGTCCGTCTGAACTCCTGGGCGTGGCTATCTTATGATCACAGGCAAGGTGGATATTGTTACAAACCTTCCAAATGTCTCAGGAAATCCATCCTTTGAAAATTTTGAAACGTAGAAGTGTGAAGGTTATTGCCCCACCCCAAACACCAACATAATGACATATAATAACATACGTGAGGAAATATGCAGAAAAAAACATCCGTGCCTATGGGTTTCGTAAAACTGCGCATTTACAGGGCGACCGAGCCACCAACAAAACAGAAACGAAATGCGTCAGCATTGATTATACAATTGATCCACGTTGACCCCTTGCCTCACCAAACCACCTTTCAAGCACCTCTCAACAGCCGTCCTGTCCGAAAGTGACGGCCTGCACCGTGGCCACATCCTGGCCGTTGCACTGGAATGTTCATTACAATGTCATATGAGATATGGATAGATTATCCTATCTATATAGATACGGAACTGTGCAAATGTCTACGATTATAATTTGTAATTGCTTATGTAGTGCATGAGTAGAATAGCAACACCGATTGTATCAGGCTACTGGCCAAAAACTTTGAAGTTATCGTAATCCAACACTATTGTGGTACCCGTGAATTCGTGTATTGTGTGAGCTTGGATGAAAGGGCCATTGTTAGAATCCGTTTGGACCACCAGTTGAAGATTTGACTTAGATGTTGCCAACAACAAGACATGTCGATGCGGTCAAACATGAAACTGCATGCGCCTGCCACTTCTACAAGTTGTGGCATGGAATCTGGACTTTGACCGCCGAATTCTGTGGTCCCATTGCCCCAACATCGATCACACCTGACGTAAGGTGAGAAAGCAAAGCTTGTTGCCCTGCTTGCGGGTGTTGTGCACCTAGGGTTGGCAGGTGGTTGGCAGATACAGGTCTATGGTTTGGTTGTTGAAGACATGTGTGGAACAACAAGATTGTCACATGGGAATGTCTATACTATATATACAATGTGGGGCTTTTGTTTACGACTCCAATGTTGCTAGGGTCTATGATATAACATTACAAACAAAAAAAAACACATAGCTGAGGAGGCCCCCATTGTACCATCTAATGAAACACACATAATCATACACATAGTACTGCCGCCGACCCCTGGCTCTGAAAGCCAAAACAAATTTTGCGAAGCCCTGAAAGAGCTCAATTACACATCTGAGTCTAGGGTTAAATCTACTGAAATCACGATGCGAGAGTCAACCCACCCTCCTGTAAAGAAGGCACTGGAGAATCCCAAAAATTATTATATAGATTTAATTCTCATGAAACCTCCATTTACAGCGGATTTCCCATATTTTCATATGATTTTCCCATTGTTTCCGGTGGGATTTTCAGCAAACACATCCGCCATTTCTCCCTTTCTCCCTGGGCTGAAGAAACCCTGGCGCGGATCCACACCATTGAATCCTGGAGAAACAGGGCATTGATGAAGCATAGCTCCCACAGGGGTACCCCTTAAACAGTGGTACAATAGCTATATCACAATGGAATATGAATAGGATTTTCATGGAATGCTGGTTGATACATGTTGATACCCTCCGGTAATCAAAGCTTGCAATTGAACATTTTATAGATGGAGGTTCTGATGCAAAAATCATCTATAAATGGTGGATGTTCATTGCCAAATTCGATTACCGGAGGGTAATACCGATACCTTCAAGTGCTGATGCCCAACCTGAGGACAAAATACATTGAGTGGTAATAAGCAGTGAAACATGGTAGAAACTATTTTTTGGCACATCACGTTCTAGAAAAAACTGATGTTTTTTGTTATAGTTTGATCCCCCAGAAAAGTTGTTAAACCTGAACAGTGGCTGTTAATATTGGATTTAGGAAACCCAATCAAATAAAACATACAAAACATATCATATTCTCCATATTCTCTATAGATTCCCCCAAAAAAGTGGATTTCCCATTGGGGAGACAAACCAAAAAAAACACAAATTTAGAAATCCAGGTGGTTTGCAATCCATTCTTGTGTCTTGTGATTCTTGGGTCCCCTTTCCAGGATGAGAACTGCCGTGTCGTGTCCTTCATCTCTGGCTTCAGCGCACCCACATTCGTCCATTGTCGATCTGCGAGCTGAAGCCATGAAGACTGGACATGCTGATTGAGTAAAATCAAAACGCCATAAACATGCCATTTCTGTGCAACCAACCGGCTGTTCCCAATCTGTTTGCTAGTTCCCTGCCTTTTTGAAACAGGGATTCCTCAAGTGTGATGCGCCAAAAGGTGACTTCGGTGGCTGCCGAATGTCCAGCCAAAGAAAGACCAAACTTGCGGGCCCATTGCTTCAAATAATTATGTTGAGTAAATATCCATATACGTTGAGTAAGTATACCCATATGTTTCCAACAAATTCTACAATCAATCATTTGACTTTGGGGACTATCCTCCGAAACAGGGCTGGGCAAAAGGCTGGGGATTGGCTGAAGCCCGTGGCACCTGTGTGGCACTGGCTCTGAATGAAGACGTTTCCGAAAGCATGCTCCTCTCCATGTGGAGTTGTTCAAAGATACCATCGTTTACCCACCAATCTACACTGGTTGGTGGTTTCAAGCCCTCTGAAAGATATGAGTTCGTCAGTTGGGGTTATTCTTCCCAATATATGGAAAGTCATGAAATTCCATGGTTCCAAACCACCAACCAGCACAGGATATTGATGATTGATGTGGTAAATCCAGTGCAGCAATCCCATTGAACCAACCAGGTGGGGGGTCATAGTAAACATCATCTTTGAGGTACACCCATTTTCATACACCTCTATTGGAGGTGGTTTACTGTTGAGTTTACCACAATAGAATGATATCTTGGGGCATCCCAATATTCCAATATTCCAAAAAAATCATATTCCCTTGCATGGAAGAGGCTGCGCGCCAGCAGTGGGTCTCTAATCGCATGGGGCCGAGTTGCCCGAACAGCTATCAGTAGCTGCAACCAATAATGCTATGTATATCTGGTACAGTAGGGGTACATCTACGCAAGTGGAGTTTGGTCCAAATCAAATTGGCATCTTGAACTATGACTGAAGCCAACGAAGAGTTACAAGGATCCTGGAAAAACAGCTTTAGAGTTTGGAAACACACAACACACTCAGGCCATCCAATTTCAATAAACAAATCATAAAAGTCAATAATGCTATCTAATTGCACGTAATATTGTATGATAAATCATATCAATATACCATCTGGTTATTTAACATAGCCATGGAAAATCACCATTTGTAATAGGTAAACCTCTATTTCTATGGGCCATTTTCCATGGCTATGTTAAATAGCCAAAGGGTATATGTTTAAGTTCTATGGGAAAATCTAGGGTAGCAGCTAGCAACCGACTCTGCTCAGCCGCTCCTGAAAGTTTTTGAAGTCCAGATTTGGACCCGCAAACCTGGGCATGGCAAAAACCGTCGGAAAATATGGGGAAAATATGGGAAAAACAATGTTTTTTACTGGAATATTCCCAATATAGCGCTATAATTCCAATAAAAGCATGGTTTTTCCATATAGTTTTCATCATCATTCCCAATAGATTGCTTGATACAAAATCACAAGCCCCCAACTGAAGCGTTCTGGCATGTTCTGGCCGTTGAACTGGGTCGCCAGGCTTGGCGTTCTTCGCGGCGAGCGCTTCCTTGGCCAGGAAAGCATGTTTGATGAAGGGTCACTTCCACATCTGGCGGTTTTAATGTGTGTTTCTGTGTGAAAATGTCTGGTTGGTGGTTTTAACATGTTTAACCATCTTGAAAAATATTAGTCAATGGGAAGGATTATCCCATATATTATGGAAAATAAAAACATGTTCCAAACCACCAACCAGATGTGTGTTTTCCTCAAGCACTCACGTGGAATCCTGGAGGAACGTAGTATAAAAAGATCCCCTCTGGTAAACGTTAACAGTTTGCGAACTGGAAAATCACCATCTATTTTTGTTCGGTAAATCAACGAACTTTCTATGGGCCATGACGTCTATGTCGCAAACTGTAACAGTCTTTACCAGAGGGTAAATCCCATTAGATCACTATTCAACCACCATAAAATCACCAGTTTCCTAGTGGTTAAATCACCATTTTCCTATGGTTTTCCTATAGCGGCGTGCCTCCTCTTTTCTCTTTTTCTCCTCCTCCTTGGCCTGTCGAAAACGGACACGCTGCCAGGCCCCTGGAACGAGGACAAAATGCCAAGGTCCAACTCGTGGAAGCCACCAGCAGTTGAAAGTTCCATCAAACATGGCAGGGACCAAACACTTCAGTTATTGGACATGGCTCATTGTCATTTATATATGATTATTAATGATTTATAATTATACCTATATTAAAACTACCAGAGGTGTATATATACATATAGTGTTATAATAGTTTTATATATGATTTACCGATTAAAAACAGAGGGTAGAACATGGTAGAACCCTTGTGGCTGAGGTTGGTTCTTGCCTTCTTTTCCGCCTCCTTTGCTTTTCTCTTCTCTTCCTTCTTGCTGGAGCCTCCTGAGACAAAAGTGCGGAGTTGGAGGCCAAGCAAGCAATAGAGTAAAAATGAGTAAAGCTAGCAGGACTATCAGATCAGACAAATCAAACAATGTGGGTAAAGCAATCGTAAACCATCCCGCAATTTTACCATAAATGGGTTGTTTAAACCATCAATATATGGGTGGTTTGTTATTGCTGTACTAACATGCTAATTACAATTCCATATTTCAATGTATTTCATTTATGGTAGTATAATTAAACAACTGTCTTCATTGATATCTTCAAAACAATCCCCCCTGGATTCCATAAGCAACGGTCAAGCCAAATCAACTGATCCTACTGGCCCACCGAAACAATGCCAATCCTTGTGGCGTACCCGCCTCCTTTTGACCAAACGAATTGGGCAAACACGCGGAACACAACTCGGGCATCGTGCCACACTGATACTCAGTTCAGCAGCACGACCAAATGCCGACTAAAACCGGTGAAACTGCTCGGGGCTCGAAACATTCTACGGATAAGTGGATGAAGAGTGAAGATCAAATACTTCCAATCTTGGACGGTAATACCCTCTTGTGAACTAACATAGCTATTGAAAATGGCCATTTATAGTGGATGTTCCCATTAAAAATGGTGATTTTCCATAGTTATGTTAGTTTACCAGAGGGTAATGTAGGGATAACAAAAACATTTCTCCACTCATTCATCCTGTGACAAGGCGTTGCTGAGTGGTACAATGAGCGGGTGTCAATATGTGTCACTGATCTCTCTGCAGTCAGTTCCAAATCCGATTTACATCCCAAAATCAGCCAATATCATCTAATCATACATAATCATACTATTAAACATATTGCACATCCCGATGTTGAATGATGATGACACGTCCCGATCTCCAAGAACTATCCACCCAGCGTCACCAGGCCTTCTTAGGCCCTCCGAGACGCCCCAGCACCTGGAAACTTCCGGAGGACCGCAGCGAAGGTCGATGCTCGTCCGCCAGCACTACGCCCTGCCAGAGGTCCGTGACGGCGGCGAAGCTGCTCATGCTCTTGACATACTCTCCTTGGTGGGGGTCGGGAGGTTAGTTGGGTGGGGTTGGGAGGTTGGGAGGTTGGGAGGTTGGGAGGTTGGGGGATGGGATGAGGGAATCATTGGGCAAAATGATCCGAAGGTGTAAATGATACTTGGATAGTGTACATACTGGTACTTGGTGTGTTATGTGCTTTTTGGTAGTCATCAACCCACAAATGATGCACCATTTTTAAGAGCGTCATATGAAAGAAACACACAGGCCGCAGGGCAAAATGTGGTATGGTTTGTCACTATACCAATCACTTCCAACCAAATTTCAATAACCCTCTCCCCAAACAAAGACCCCAACAAAAAGCGACACCTGCATCATGACCACAGCGAGTCTCTGGCATAGGCCTGCGCCATCTCAAACAAGTTCCACCACCTTCGCATGCAGTCGAAGAAGTTGTTGGCGCTCAAACTCACCACGCCGCTGTCTTCGCTGGTGGTCAAGTCACCCAAGTGCAGCCAAGGTGTCCACAGGGTCATTTCCTGATGTCCCAAACTGGAATGGTTGAAGGTCTTTGATTTTGGGGCTGGGCTCAAATGCACAAATGACAGTAAAAACAACAACAGAAGTGGAGTCGTAAATCACACACTCTTAATGGCACTAATGACCAAAAAAAACTTAAATCGCACCAAACAAAACCCACAAATTCTCCATTAGTTTGGCATCATCTTACCCAAAACATCCAAAACAGCACTCAAAACCCCAACCATCCAAACAACATCAAACAAAAAATCGCTATCCCAAGTTTCACTGACCCATCGCTGATGCTCCACCCTCTGCGACATGTTCAGCACGTACTCGAAACTCCCATGCGCCAGGAAATGCGCATCGTAGGCCACAGAGCCAGCCTCGAAGACTGCGTCCTTCGCAGCCAAGGTGCTCTGAGAAATCGCATGGGTGGCCAAATGGCGCAAAGCTAACAGCTCAGCTGGTCCGTGGCCGCCTGGGATGGGCGGCCACAAAGTTTTTGCTTAAGGTCACTACCAACCCAGGCAGTGGTGGAAGATCATGAAAGAAACAAAGGAAAACGAATAAAGAAACCAAGAAACCGATCTTGAAACACTCCCACAAAATCACAGTCAAAAATACGTCTTAATTGCTTCTTATACTTCTTATATCCCATTAGGAAATTCCATGAAATTCCAATATATTCCAATAATCTCCAGGATATTCCATGAATCCGCAATCCTCCAGCTCTAACCCCACTGAACTATAACCCATGACGGATCCATGGTGCTGGTAGAAAAATGCTAACATGACTGGGGTATATTGATGGGATCCATGTTACCATATATAGCAGCACCATGGATCCTATGGGATGGGAATATCCCCATAGTTTTGATGGCTAAAAACCATGGTTTTTGTCGTATTACCCAGGTGCAATGCGACAAGTACCGCGAGAAGCCGATCTCCCGCAAGCAGCCCTCGTAGCGGGCGAAGCGCAACTCGCGTTGCATGGGCTTGGACAGCAGCGCCAGCAAGGGAACTTCAGACTCCGGGCGACCCTCGCGGTCTAAGACGTAGGCCTTAAGAAGTGGTGATCAGAGAAGTCATCTGTGTAGAAGCCTGGTATATATATATATATAATGTAGATGTATGAATGTAGTGTCAGCATATATGGGTTTTCAAATGTATATATATATAATTTATATCATGGTTTTGTAGAATATCTAACATCTATGAAGATATATATACCTATATAGGATATTACACATATATTTACACCTGCCCATAATTGATCCGACCTCATACTATGCATGACGCAGAATTCTCATTAGTTGGTACTGTGGCATGATGTAGCATACTATCAGACAGTACAATCCATGGTTCATTTGGATCAGGGTGATTTACATGAGTCCGTTTCACCTTTCACCTCAACGTTAGCAACATATAGGTGCATCATGGATCATATGGCCTATGCAGCCTGGTTCAAGAAAAGTGTCACGATGAGGTGTCTTCAAAGAACTGGGTCCTCCACATTCCCCAATCTATCATCTCTGGTTGGTGGTTCCAACCATCTTGAAAAATATGAAAGTCAATGGGAAGGATTATTCCATATATTATGGGAAAAAATATTCCAAACCACCAACCAGATCTAATATCATCTACCCTCCGATCATCTAACATGTTGCGAAGTCATGGCCCATAGAAATAGTTGATTTACCGAACTTAAAGGTGGTGATTTTCCGTATGTTAGTTTACTATAGAGGGTAAACCTCCATTTTCCTATGGTTTTCCTATGGTTTTCCTATGGTTTTCCTATGGTTTTCCAGTTGGTAAAACGTCACCAGACTCAGCTATCGGGCTCACCGGTCACCAGGCTGCCCGTTCCAGGAAGTGGGTCACACGTTCGCTCAAATCCGCATCCACCTGCGGGAGCCAATGGATTGCTGGATGCACAAAGGTCTTGTGAGTATGAGTGAGTCATTAAATAATGATTAGTATTAGTGAGTATTACAGTGAGTATAGTAATAAACTATTGCTGGATGAGTATTAGTGAGTCATTATCTACAGAGTCTCCGAACTCTTCTCCGGAATAATCTGGATTGAAAGAATGACTTAATTTAGATGTATTATTGTATCTTAGGAAGCAACGTTTTTCTCAACCGGTCTGCGTCGAGCCTTGCGTGTTGATGCTTGACTTTCGCCAAGTCTGGCATCCGGACAGCCGCCCTAATTGCCATCTCAGCCAAGTCCGTTTGTCCATCTGGAAATGCGCCAAATCAATAAATGTCCAACATAAGCCAAACAAAAGCAATTCACAAATCCACTACCAAAACATCTCACCACTGCTATATGTGTGTACGATGTTGTAGTTACATTCTTAGGAGTAGCTAACAATCTCATTGTATAACATAGACCCGGGCAAGCCGGCGGCGGAAGTTTCCCAAACATAAATAACCTATAGTTCAAAGACAACCTGTCCCGACCGTGTCCTTCCCTCGACACTCCACACCTCACACTGCACACTGC
>Ga0126342_10000309_pt1 | contig 47846 bp, 47 predicted proteins | sample Cyp1metagenome_FD_92528 | JGI IMG/M metagenome (GOLD analysis project Ga0126342, IMG submission 92528) | Coral microbial communities from Lord Howe Island, Old Settlement Bay, Australia - Cyphastrea 1 metagenome | ecosystem: Host-associated > Invertebrates > Cnidaria > Coral ...
ATATATATATATATTCATGGATAACCATCGAAGCTACACCGGGATAAAAACCAAGGGACTTATCAAAGAAGGTCAAACAAGTTTCCAACCAAAGTATCCTCAAGCACGTTCTGGCCATTGACTTCATCAATTTAGCCCAGCTATACTCTATAATGTCAACCCGGGATTAATAAACCCCTAGGCTCGCCGCTGGTGGTTGAAACATGTTGAAAACAACATGCCAAGATAGTGTCCTCATCCTTTTGGCACATCAATTGGGTTGAATATCTCCACAAAACACCATCCCAACTGACATAGACCCTGAACATCACCCAATTTTCAAGGTCAAACTGTTAGTTTGATCTCGGTTTTCTGGCGTGTTGTTGGCGAAATATCTCCGCTTACAATCCCGGTTCAATAGGAACGGTTTCCGGCTTGTGAAAAACCACGATCAATTAATTCACCCTGGAATCCCATTATATATCCCATTGGCCGATGGTTAAACTCCCATATGAAACTCCTGGGTTACCCTCTGGTAAACTAACATAGCTATTGAAAATGGCCATAGAAATAGTGAGTTTTCCCATCAAAAATGGTGATTTTCCATAGCTACGTTAAATTACCAGAGGGTAAACCCCCCATCCGTTCACCCCACACCTGGAGCTCTCGCTTTCCTCCTCCACAAGCAACTCCTGTAGCTCAGGGCGCCGTCTTCGCGCCTCCACCGCAAAACCTGGAGAATCTGCGGAGAAAACCCCAGTTATGTTTGTTGGTTTAACAAAAGCCCCAGTAACTATAGTTATAAGTTATAAGTACCATAAACATCCACAAACCATAGTTATTGGAGTTATAAGTTGGTTTATAAACACCATAAACCATAGTGACATTGGGGCCCTCACATTGATGTGGAAAACCCATGGGTTTCCCATTGGGAAAATGATCTGAAAATTGTTGGTCCACAGCTCTGGAGGTATCATTGCTGGAGGAAGACCTAAGGACTTAATCAGCACAAGTAGGTGGATTCAAACCAACAAGACTGAGATCTATAATCTTGGAGTAGGTTAGTTTCAAGCACACCAAATGGGGATTTGAACGACATAGGCTATTCCAAAGATTGCCTTGTAAATAACAATAATCATAATGATAAAACATAGTTATTTCACACATTGAACACATTGACATGGAATAGTCACATTCATGATAATCATGTCAGAACTTCAACCAAACTAAATTCTTGTGAGCGCGCGTGATTGCGTTGAAGCCGTCCCGGGGAGATCCTTAGGGGATGTATCCATCCAAAGTTCCAAAATGGGTCAACCAAGTCATGGTGACATCAAATACGAGTACCAGCCTTACCAGCCTTGAAAAAAAAACATCCCCAAAAAGATGAAGAACAGCAAATCCCCATTGACTTCGTCTGGATATGTCTGGATGGTGGGTTTTCGCCAACCCCTCTGAAAAATGATGGAGTTAGTTCGTCAGTTGGGATGATTATATATTCCCAACTGAATGGGGAAAATTCATGTTCCAAACCACCGTCCCCAGTAGTGGAGATTTACCTTTCAGCATCTTTTTGGGATTTTTTGGGGCCCCTATACTGCTTTTCCAACCATGGTCTCCTGGTCAAACAGTATACATAGTGACGACATGTATTTTTTATATATTTTTTGGGTGTCTGAAAATGGGGCATGATCCAACAAATATTGCGAAAAAAATGGGAAATGATGATTCATTCGATGGGATCTTGGGGTATCCCATATTTTCAGACACACTCAAATATGATATTAATCTATTGTCTGTTCGCCCATCCCACATCTTCAAAATTTACGTCGCAAAAACCATGGCGATGTACCACAATCCACCCATGGGATCCCATGACCCCATCAAAGGTGATACCCTCTGGTAAACTGTCTCAGAACTATGGAAAGATCCACCATTTTTAATGGGAAAACTCACTATAAATGGTCCATTTTCAATAGCTATGTTAGTCATTACCAGAGGGTAAGAGCAACACAGAGAACCCTGAATAAACCATGACTTGTGTTTTCCTCTCATCACTGCACCACCTTCCATTCACCACCGATATCCACCGATTAGAACCCGCCAGCGGTTCGATATTTCTGCGTTTATTCACCAACCATGCGCCAACATCAATACAAGGTGGTGCACCCCCCAGTTATAAATGGGTTATAATCCCATTATAACTATATAGATAGATATATCATCTATAAACAGTTATTGGATGTTATGGGACTTATGTTCACCAACTTAGCGATTTAGCTCACTGGGGCACCACCCTGTACCCGAGTCCAAGAAGCAGGTGCTAACTCGCGCCAGCGCTGCAATCTCCGGGGCATCAGCCATGCCAGTCAGGGGCTCGACGATCAACTCCATCAGTTTGGGATGGTCGCCGTTCCCTACGTTTTTTGGACGTTTCAAAGATTTTTGGGCCAACAATGTGGTAAAAGCATGTAAAAGCTGCGAAATGCTGGTACTACTCTAGTTCTTAAACGGGTGTCAACTGTTGGTTTTCGTTCCAAAGGATGATCAGCCAATTTTTCCATCGATTCGCCAATGGATGCACCACATGACACATGATGATATTGATACTTCCATTCGAAGTTCCAATGCATGTCCAAATCCATGAGCCGCGGAGCCGCACCTGTGAAAGTGGGTTAAAAACATTTAAAAACACTCATCGCAGAAGGGTGAAAGGTGCATAAAGGTGCCATGTGAACATCAGCTGTTGGGAATTAACATGTTTAAAAGTTGATGCATAAAGGGGGGAAAATCAAATATGTTCAATATCAATGATCAATCTACACCCTCTCATAAACTAACATAGCTATGGAAAAACACAATGTTTAATAGGAAAATCCACTATAAATGGCCATCTTCAATAGCAAACTGTTAGTCACTAATTACCAGAGGCTACCAATTATCCAAAAGGCGAGCGTCTAATTTTCGGGACGCTCGAACCTGGAGGCAGTTCGTGGGTCCACAGCCTTTTGTGGCAAGCTCTGCAAGGAAAGACAGATCGATTTCTACGAAGACCATGGATGACAGGAGGGTAACTCCACTAATCACCATTATTGATCATTATTCATCATTATTGGCCACTATTAACCATTATTAACCATAATGATTAACCATCATGATTAACCATTATTAGCCACTATTAAATGATGGTCTATTGCTTCTCTACTTTTTTGGGGGGTCTACAGTACCTAAAAGTTGCCTGAAATGCCAGAAATGCCGGTCCAAGTGAATAGACCTATCCCCAAAAACAAGTCTGAATAATCAAGAAATTTATGAAATTTATAGTAGGTTTGTTGAACATTTAATAGTGCCTAATAGTGGTTAAGAGTGGCTAATACTTCAAACTATTAACCACTATGTCTATTCCATCATGTTTTCAATGTTCTCAGGAGGTGAACTAGTTTCAAACAAAGGCGTGCAATTGTTTTTCCACAGTTTGTGACGGTGTAATTGAATGTCAATTCCAAGGTTTCCTCTGGTAAGCGTAATCTAACCTAGCACCACCAATGTCAATGGGTAAGGAACTAAACTGCTGGTGCTTTTTGTGTTGCAAAGTTGAACTGCCAAAGGATAACCCAAACACACCCATACAGCGAGAATGTGATTAAATTAATCTTTCTCGCTCTATCTGTTTGCCTCCTGAATGCTGTTTCGTCCTAATTCGCAAATGGTTAACTCCTGATTCTTGTTGATTAAAATCATGATGTGGTAAATGAACCCAGTAATAACACGTCCCCCAAATTCACCATTTTATTATTGGTGGTGTGAACTATATAGTATTAACTAGCATTCTTGGTTTTCCTACATTATAGTATATTTGTTCAGACATCTTGGGGGACCATTCGTCAGCCTTTCCGCCTTTCCCAAATAGCCTCGGCATTGTGAAGGACCACACCCAGGATCACCCGGTCCTCGGCTTCTTCAACGGTTTTTCATGGATTGAATTTATCCCATGATCCCAATGCTCAATAGCTCCCACATTGCCCCCAAAAATAAACTGGCTGGTGGTTTCAACCCCTCTGAAAAATATTAGTCAGTTGGGAGTATTATTCCCAATATATGGAAAAATAAAACATGTTCCAAACCACCAACCAGTAAATAGATCCAATATGATCCAATGCTAAATCCAAAACTTTCTAGGCGGGCATTTCATACCACGAAGAGCTGATTCCCGGGCCAGTCACTGTTGGGATGCTGGGATCCCATTTCTGATTTTTTTCAGGTTCCTATAGGAGGTCAAAAAGCCTGGTTTATGCGATGCTTCTATGGCACCCATTACAAGATGAAACCAAAACACCAGCAATATTCAGTACCCATAGGATCCATGTATGGTATATGCTAACATTTGGGGTATATTGATGGCAAATGTTACCATATATAGCATACATGGATCCTATGGGGTATGGAACTTGAACAGCTGAAATCACACGAAATTCGTCAATTCTTGAGCGCACTGAGGTCCCCCACGTTGGGATTTTGCAACCTGAACGAGTCCCCAAGGGCTTTTTTTTCTGGGGGACAATGAGATCTGTGCCCAAGTGCCATACGAAGGGCCACCATACAATTATCCTCACGCGATCCCACATGGCACTGGGACATCACCATTTTCTATTTAGAAAATCACCTTTTTTTTTTAATAGATATGGGTGCAGTATAGAGGAATCGATCTTCCTTTGGCAGGTCAGATTGCAGAGGGTTATCAACAATAAATGAACGTGTTGAGCAATGAACATGGTGACTTAACCAAAGTGGGCGTGGCAACTACACACATCTGGAACGTTAAAAGACATGGACAACCAAATGAGGTTTGCACACCAAGCAAGCGAAATCCAGCGCCAGCAAAAGGATTATTGAAGCCCCAATAATCCATACGGTTACCACATTTAAATATACGAAGGCTTTCCTTGGCCCGCCCGACCATTTCAACATACGGAAACCAATTTGTTTACACATACAATTTACCCTCTGGTAATTTAACGTAGCTATTGAAAATGGCCCAGTCGAAATAGTTGATTTTCCCATTAAAAATGGTGATTTTCCATAGTTACGTGACAGTTTACCAGAGGGTAAATATACGGATGGAACTGGTGTTTCCTACTACCCAGGGGTGCGTCGCATGGCGTCGCGCTCTGAGATCCAAACATCAGCGGCCGAGCTCCACCTGCACGCAGCCGCTACGTATGCTACGTCGCCGAGGCGAGCGGCAGTGAGGATGTGTTCCATATTTTTCGATGTAGATTTACCAAAGAACACAGCTGCACTATGAGTAAAAAAAATAATATAATATATATATAACACCATAAATATTGAAGTTTATTGAACTATATGTAAAAACCAGTTTCAGAGATCTGATTAGTTTGATTCGTTTCTATGGCTGTGAACTATATCTCTGTACAATTAATCAGCTATCGAGGATATTTTTCTGATTTTTTGAAGTGGCTTGGAACATCTTCAAAATCTTCCAGCCACCGCTTGACGTAGAACCACTAAGTCACTAAGTCGCCTACCCATGGAATCCAACACAAAGATCCACCATTCTAGAACTGTGTTGGGGCCAGCTATTTTGAAGAGCGTCTCACCTGGGCCCTTTTTTTGCACGTTACACCTGGAGAATTTCAACAAAACGGGTACATTCAAGGCTCAAAAAGGAAGTAACCTGACATGCAATCCTAATAAGCAGCACTGACAGTACTGTATACACTGCACAAGTAGGCCCTGATTATTTTCGAGTGAACAAAACATCTTTCAGAAGTCTAGCCTAGCTTGATACGTATTAAATACAAGGCTTTTTCATGTTTTTCTCATTCTATCCAATCTCTGTGTCGAAGCGAACCCCTTGCGGATCCTTTCTCGGCCATCTATGGCAATCTCCCCAACCCTCGTCAGGTTGATCATTCTCCGGGAATCAAATGTAGCTGGCTGGAAAATTCTGAAGCCATGGAGGCAGTGTTTTAGTGGAGAATTATCATCACATCTGCCTGGTGAAGCCACGGCAATGATGACAGCGGAGGGTACTATATTGCAGCCCGTCACAACATAGAGCGTCCCAACAAAACGACAGAACGGCCCCTCATGGAAGAGTGATCTTTCCACTAATCATCGTCAAAACTGCTGGTGTTCACAGTGTCTTGCGACTACGAGGGGGTAACCAGCAAGATGAATCATGACCCCTTTCAATTGACTAAAGAGCTGAGGAATCAAAAAATCAACAAAATGTGTGTCAACAAAAACTGGTTGGTGGTTTCAACCCCTCTGAAAAATATTAGTCAATGGGAAGGATTATCCCATATATTATGGAAAATAAAAAATGTTCCAAACCACCAATCAGAAAATGATAACTTCCGCTCTTTCCATGACTTTCCAGCCCAATTTTGGGGGTCCAGGGCTCGGCCTGACAGCGCTTCTAAAATCACCGCGCGGAGCCGGGGTTTCAAATCTCTCCTGCGCCGTTTTTTTCAAACGTGGCTGGCTGGGAAATCCCCCAAACTAGCTGGAGGCGCAATGGGAAAATCGCGAGGGTATGATGAGGGGTATAACATGATCCAGCTACCCTCTGGTAATTTAACATAGCTATGGAAAATCACAATTTTTGATGGGAAAATCCACTAGAAATGGCCATTTTCAATAGCTATGTTAAATTACCAGAGGGTAACCAACACTATCACATCAAATTTGATGATTTCCGGGTATGTCATTGGTTTGACTGAACATGTGGGGGCACACAAAGCAACCATGTCTACAACATCTGGAGGCTTGGGTACAAGTTGAAGCCTGTCGCCATGGCCCTGATTGATCATGATACCCTCTGGTCATTTAACCCAGCTACACATGGAAACTCACCATTTACCACCATTTTTAATACGGAAATCATCATGAATCATCTATTTCCTTTGGGCCATCTATACCAGTTCGCAAAGTGTTACTCGTTACCAGTTTGGGTAGATGGTGCCATGGGTCATTCCAGCAGATGGTCTGGACGTTCCTCCCACATGGTCTCGTAGATTCAATGGCTGGTCAATTCTCTGGGCAGGGGGGGACTCTAAAGTCAGGCATTGAATGGCCTTCAATGTGTAAAATATATGGGTATGGTCTGGTCATTGGTTTTTCATTGGTTGAGTTGAAGGATGTTGAAGGATACTCATGCTGGTTTTGAATCATACACATATAGCCAAACAGTTTAAGGGCAAGCCTCCTGACTCGTTCAACCTTTGATCAGCCATGAGGACTTGGTTTCCACAAGTCCTGAGCAGCTACTGCTTTCCCAGGCGAAAGGAGTTGCATATGATATCCCTAGGTTGGGTACCAAATACATCCAGATATGCTTAGACAGCCGCGTTGTTCAACGATATTCAAGAACATCATATAATACTCATCACCAATTAATAAAAGTTAGTAATGACAACAATGATGCCCACCATTGACCCAATTGGATAATAATTTGTTTACTCATCACCACATTGGATAATTGGGTACCCACCCATCATTCAGCCTGGTACTACTCCGCCCCATTCGATAGCTCTCAGGATTGCTCCTAAGTTCCGGTGCTTGAAAGGCTTCAGGCGCTTCGCGAAGGGCTTCCTCCACGATGTCATGCACCAGCCTGGGATTTGAACGGAGGGAAAATTGCCACAACAAAAGGTCCGTGGGGTGGTGCCCCGTTGTGAGCGAAGTTTCGCTGTTTGTTGGTTGAAATAAGTCCAATTTCACTATGGTTTTTGTTGGTGATATATAGTTTTCATGGGATTATGACCCATTTATAACATTTTATAACTGGGGGTGTGTATATTATTGTATATTATTATATTATCACTAATGTGGTTAAAACAATGCCATAAACCATCCTCTAAATCTCCATTTTATGGGTGGTATGAACCGTAAACATATGGATGTTTTTTTTTTTTTATTGTTGTTTACCAATATTACAGTAATTGAACACAATTAATATATTACTGTATTAGCATGTGCCAACAAACATAACTATCTCTATAGTATTGTCGTCTTAGATGGTACAATAATGAACTCCATTGTCTTGCGCCTTTTGGATCCTTTTGGAAGGTCATAGCTGTGTTTTCAAGCTGTCGCGGCACCAATATTTTGCAGTTGGAGGAGGTGTTTCTTCAGGAAATCCACAACATTCCACAACCATCCTTCCCGAAGGCATCATGCCCAACGTGTCTTTCCCTGTCGATATGTAGCCCAAATCCTTCCATCAACATCCATCAACCAAAATGACCAAGGCACTCACAACAGATCCATGAGATATCTCCATGGGATTTCATGGCTATAGCCAAAACTCGGAACTTGATGATTCTTGGGATTGCCATCGGATTTTCTATGTGGGAAAGCCAATCTCATAAACCTACCATTTGGGAATGGCGTATGGCATTGGGTTTACCACATTACAAGGCTCCCCCTAATGATAAGTTCATTTATAAACCCCATTTAATAATAGTCAACAAAAACTATATATTTATATCATTTTCTATCATGGTATATCACAACAGAAACCCTACTTCACCAAGTTGTTTTTTCCACCCTGTCACCTATACAAACCATGGTTCACCTATACAAACCATATAAAACCATGGATATAAAACCATGGATTTATATCATGGTAGATCACCATAGTTTCCAAACCATATAAAACCATGGATTTTCTATGAGATCTCCATGGCTCCCCATGGCCCAGGCCCCAGGCCCTGGGGCCCCCTGGGGCCCCCATGGCTCCATGGCGTCCCCACGGTGTGACGGGGTAACGCCGATCGATCTCAGCCCACAAGGTGCTGCCGCCTGGGGGGATGGATATCTTATCCAGGAATGTATCAAATGAAGTATCCAAGTCAAGTTACTTAAAGTAGATTATATGTAAAATTTTGATGTTCTGAAAAATTGAAATTGATTCCTTCTTGTTCTTGTTGTTGTTGTTATAGAAAATTATGCATAGGGAGAGAGAGAGAGAGAGAGCGAGAGAGTTGTTTAAACCCATTCCACTACATGTATGTTTCAAACCTAGTAAACCGATAGTTTTACAAGCTGAGCTAACTATGAGGCCCCATTTTGTGGGTATCAAATCCAATGTACAACCTATTTTTGATAGGAATACCATCTATAGACAAATGAGTTGAAATGAAAGATTTGTTCTCTCTCTCTCTCTCTCTCTCTGTCTCTCTGTCTCTCTCGCTCTCTCTCTCTCTATCCATGCCATTGTTTTGCATTAACTCACAACTCGCCGAGGTCTACCAAATTAGGGCTGAACTCCCTACATAGTGCGGTTTCCGCAACCTTTCACCTAGTTCTACTTGGCAAACAGCAGATTTTTTGGGTTAAATAGTGCGTAGAATGTCCCATTTCACCTGAGGTAACCCCGTGTGAAAGCTTTCACTTCCTATCCACCTAGCCTCTCCATGCACCGGCACCTGCAGGTTGCCTGGTGCAGTTGGACGGCTGGCACATTCAATCACCGTGGAAAAATGATCAACGGTATCAACGTCATTGGAGATAAAATGCATTTTGTTGTGATGAAACCTCATGAAGACTTGACACCCAAGATCAACCAATCACCTGAAAGTATCACACATATATGGGGAGTTTCTTAAAATGGAGGATCCACAAGTCCAAGTCAGATTTGGGGGTACCCCCATGACTTAGGAAACCCCCATATGGTGGTCATTTTGAGGAAGGGAAACCACCATCTAACCTTGCACTCCCCATGGTGACCTCTGCTGGCAGGGCAAGGGCATTTGCATCGATCCACCTGAGAGACGAAGGACTTTGGCGAACTTGTGGCTACCCCCACACCCCCACTTCAAAAAAACTGTTTGAATAGCCAAATCTGGGTTAGTCTGGACATAGGTTACCCATGGATACACTCAATTCCAACAGATTGTCATGATGTTCTCTATTGAAATGGCCATGACTGGGGGTATCCCCCTATTTTCAGACAAAGCCGTTTCTGAAAGCCCCATCCTGATCCAACACTTTCACCTACTGCCCCATCTACATGCAGTTCCACTGTTGGAACCTCAACTGTCCAAGAACATAATTGGGATCGCTACCCTCTGGTAATTATGGTAATTGTTGACAAAAATGAAAATAGCCATTTTTAACAGGCGGCAAACACCGTTCTGAATGGGCTATGCTCACCCATGTTTCATATCACATATCTATGCCAAATTATTACCACAAGGTATATCAAGGTATGCCATTTATGGTCATGGAAAATGACACAAGGAAGAAGCACGCGGGAGGTCCAGTCAACAGCTTTGTTTCCTTCGCATATCCCAATGGAAAACAATCTCCCCCCACCGCTGGTCACCATTCCAGACCCCATCCCCATTCTGCCAAGCAACACATTACCACTGGCCGGTACCTGAGTGAACCCCGTGGCAACTCTAGGCAGTACATGGCCCAAGCTGGGTTGCCACAAGACTCCGCCCTGGACATGACATGTCAGCATCTGTTCCAAAGGCAATCAATTGATTCAAGCCCTGCAGGCATAGAATCATACAGTATATGTATCTATATGAATATCCTACTCCCCCTCTATCTGCCCGTTCATTGGTTGACGAGCATGAGCTGAACAAAACATCCACCATGACATCGCCTGTACAGTTCGTTTGGGAGTTGGGAGGGATACTTTTGGGAAAAGCCGCAAAAACAATTTTAAATCCCTTGGGTTCCAAGATTTACCCCCTCAAAACTGCCCATCCCAAGCCGAAAGTAGTCCAGCTCCCTCTCTGGCTCTATGTTAGATCCCAGTGTCGGAGCAGCAAATTGGAAGCCCGATGCAGAGGGTGCGCCTGGGTTTGGTGGAAATCCGTCAGCAAAAAAACAATTCAAAGGAGTCATATGAAATAGTGTTTGATTAAGTGTGCATCTTATAGATTGACAGCATCTTAAAACATGTATAATTAATTACTATACTTGATTTCAAGCGACTATGATTATTATATTAGTGTCTGTGTTTTTTTCTCCGGGGTCACATGCAAGAGAATGACATGAAACTCATATTCTTATTGAGCCAGAAGCGTGGTGTGCAGTTTCGACGTCATTTTGTCCATTGAATCCATGAGACGCGCAGTTCTTGCGCGGCGCGCAAGCCATACACGAACTGCCCCTTTGGCCCCCAAAACAAACACGACATTTACTGGTTGGTGGTTGACCTACCCCTCTAAAAATATGAGTTCGTCAGTTGGGATGATGACATTCCCAATATGATGGGAAAGTCATAAAATTCCATGGTTCCAGTCACCACCAACCAGTTTATGTCCTGGAAACATCCGTGTTCACCAGAGTCTTCAATAAACTAGTAGTATCAGTATAGGATATCGTATTTCTTTAGGGATTCATAACTCAAAGATGTTGGGATTTAGGGGCCGGGCGATCATCGTTGCAAAACGATTCGGCAACTCTTTCTGGAGCTTTGGCATGGGAAGGCGTACTGCACTTACCCACCTGATACTCAAAGGACAAGCTGTGCGGAATGGAATTTATCGAATCAATATCATTTCAAAAAACACACACCTATATTAATTTATGTTTGCTAAAAAGATTCCAAAACGAATCAAAAACACTTTATTCAACAGATCTTCCTACACCGAAAAACAGTTGTCTCCTATGTCTCCTACCCAATCTGGGGGCTTCTTAAATTGGGGGGATGCCGGGATGCCCAAGTCACCATGGGTTTCAATATGTTTCAATACTAAACTAGTCTAATGACTTGGACGATTTGGGGTACCCCCTATTTTAGGAAACCCCAATCCCTGTGTTTTGTTTGGCACCGCTGAGAGAAAAATAGGAAGCTACGAGCCGAGAGCGCAGGCTTTCACCACCTCATCGATCGCCTCAAACTGAGCGTCAAAAGCAGCTGGAAATAGGAAGGGACGGAGGTCAAAGCCTTGGTGCTGCAGGGACGTATCGTTACCCGCTGGAAGTTCACCGGCAAAACCATTTGGGCAAGTGATTTTTGCCAAGAAAAATTGGAGAAGTCAAACATCTCTGGGGGCATCAAGTGGGGTAGAAGCTGTCCCTGCACATTTTTTTTTGGGTGAAGTATGGTGAACTTCACCCAGAAATGGGGATCTTGACATGTCCCAAAATGATGATGTTCACTTCCAAGATCTGTGGATTTCATAGGGGCTACTGATGGAGGCGCAGCCTCTGTCGTCCCAGCCACGATTGTCGTCCGGCGAGTAGTTCTCTGCATGGTAGGAGGGGGTCAAGGTAGTCATCCTCATATGGAAATCTCAAGGATACCCCCCCAAAAAAGAAAAAGGAGGTTTCAAAAAATCAGGGATTTCCAAAACCATGGGTGTCAATATGTTTCAATATATTAACGTGCTCCAATTTTGGAAACCTCCACATCAGTGAAGAGCTCATTTATGTTTTAAACAAATTCAGGGAGTGAACCCCCGGATTGAGAGGATGGAGTCCTCAAAACCAATCAAAAACAGGCTACTGTCACAGGCTATCCCCTAAATCTGCTGATTGTGTAATCATCATGTTGTCTACTAAAATGAAAATGAAATATGTTTCCGGAGCTGACCCTGAGATGTGCTGGTGGAGGTTGTGCCTGTGGACCACGGCCACTGCTGTGAGTCGTTCAACCAACCAACCAACCAACCAACCAACCATCCAACCATCCAACCATCTGTATTTGAATTGACTGGTGTATACCGGGCATACCCAAATTTCAGACAATCCTGTTTGATCATGATTGAACATATTGAAACCACCACCCAGATTGGATCTTGGCCATTCATCTTCCGGCCGTTTGCGATAGCTAATAATGCATTACAATTTCATTATTTTACATGTCGAGTAATTACTTCTTTTGAGCTTAGCAAAAGATCTCCGTAAGTGGCCGAACTTCATGACTTACTATGACTTACTGGCTGGCTGGGCCTACTTCGTCGTGAACCACCCATTGCTTAGACAGTCATGGAAACTGGGCAGTTCCATGTTCACCTGGAAGGTGGAAATCTCTGGTTTTATCTATGGGGGAGCTGCTATAGGAACCACAAAACAGGCTCAAGAGAAGCAACAACATGTGTTTTAAACAAATAAAACCTCCCTATATAAATCTATATATATATATATACATATATATATATAGCCACTTCACTGCGCTTGGCATGACGTACTGCAAAGAACCCTGGCGCTCGCAAGCTCCTCAAGCGCTTTGCCAAGCATCTTGTGTCGGTTGATCGCATTATAGAAGAAAAAATCCTTCACCTGCAATTGCGCAACAAATCGCCGTGGCCAGTGTGGGGAAAGCCACACGGCCTAAGTTCCTGCAGATCTGGGAAGCTTAGTGTGCCACCAACTTTAGTAAACTTTAGCACGACAAATCATCGAAGTAAATAGGCAATGTATGGCAATGTTGCATAGCAAACTGATAAATACTAGAGGGCCAGTTTGGAGATGGGGAACGTTGCACTTCCACCCTTTTTGATCCCGCGGCTGTTCTAGAGTTTGGCAACTTAATTGCTAGCATCATGGTTCTTATAGAAACCACCCACAAAAGGATAGGAAAGTACAGTATTTCCGTCAGATTTGTTCTTTTCTATCTTTTTGGGGCTTACCCTCTGGCAATACGAATTTCAGGTAAAAACATCATCATGGACATGTTCCATAGCTATGTTAAGTAACCAAAGAGTTATCCTCCGGTAAACGGTCACATAACTATGGAAAATCACCATTTTTAATGGGAAAATCCACTATAAATGGCCATTTTCAATAGCTATGTCAGTCATAACCAGAGGGTAGTGTCCATCACCCGGCACCACGTTTTCCGCGCCTTCTGCGCCACCTTTTCATCAAAGGTCTTGGGCTGGACCTTCACCCGGATGGAGGGTGTGATCGCCTTATCGTTGTCCTCCACGACATCCGAACCACGTTTTTGGCGGTTCAGAAACAAAAACAACGAAGAATGGGGGGTTTATAACTCCAATAACTATGGTTTATGATACCCAAACAACTATAGCATTCATATATTTATGGGGTTTATAAACCATCTCATAACTGGGGGGGCCCACATTGTGACATTTAATGTCAACCCTTGATTAATACACCCCAAACGACTGTTTCTTTGGGAGGGTACAATTTAAGTATTATGACTATTGGAGGAGTACCCCCCGCTAATTCATAAACCATGGTTTAATCCCGGGTTGACATTACCCTCTGGTAATTTAACATAGCTATGGAAAAACACCATTTATTGTAGGTAAATCAACTATAAATGGCAATTTTCCATAGCTATGTTAGTCATTATCAGAGGGTAATCTCCAAAAAAAATGCATTTTAAAACCTCACATGACTCCAACGTCCGGGCTCTCACGGGTTGAACATGGTTGAAGCGCTTGGGGGAGCTTTGGATGGCCAAAAAACCCTCCCGGCTCTCCTGGGGACCCGTCCATTCGGCGGTCTTGTGGGACCAGAGCTGCCGCAACTTCAGAAAGGTGGAGAGCGGTCCACACTTCTCTACCTCCGATGTTGACCCAAGCCCTGGTTTTGTTATAGATCCATGAGATCCAAGAAGTTATGATATAATACGAGCAACATGAATAATATCGGGTATAGTCATTTGAGAGTCTTTAAAGATAATCATGAAGAATGAAGTATCATGAACATGATTGCTATTTGTTATTTTGTTTTGCCATTGTCCATGACAGTGAGCTTCCTATCCCGTTCATGAATCAACCACAGTCGCCGTGTCATATACCCCGTCGTTTGAACACCCCCTGAACCATCCTGTACTGGTTTTAAACATGAGGATCTTATGCCCTGGTTTGCTGTTTCAACATGTTTCAACCGCATCCATCCTCGAAGAATTGTGCCTGCAAAGGGCCAAAAGGTCAACTGATTTCAAATAGCAGGTTTAATAGAAATAACACAAGAATAGGAAACATAAGAAAACCACCAATTGCCAACATCCACCAACGAAAGAAACGATGTGTTCTCCATCTGCTCTGCCCATTTTTTCCATCCATGGACTGCGCCCCCCAAAAACCTTCCGCAAGTGTCCCAGATCGCCGAGCTCATCCTTAGCCCGGGTCGACAGGGCCTTCCAGTTGATTCAAAACGTCCAGTCCTACGGCACTGTTATGTTTTGTTTCTAGCCATGGCTAATGTAAACAAACTTGAAGCATGTTTTTCATTGTTTTTCCATATTGGGTCCTTGCTGCATCTTGGCGGTAGGTGGGCCAACTGGAAATGGCATGACAACTGCAGCTGAGAAACGTATGACATACCCATGTCTTTCTCATCACTTTGTTCCTCCACCTTCTTACCACCTTCCACCTGCCACTGGGATGATAATAGGTGACATTAGATGAGTCCCGAACGAAGGAGTAGGATGATGGCTGATGAAGAAAACGAGCAATCAAACATGCAACTCATAACTCTATAGTCTATATATGTCTATATGTGTGAATTCCTCGGAACTATTCATGCTTGATGTTGGGGTTTGAACACTTCTAAAATGAAGGAACATCAGCCAAAATGTCATTCCGACAGGGGAGCAGCGCAACGGAACCCATGTTTTTTTTCCTCCCACGGCAGCGATGCGTCAGCGACGCGACGCAGACCGACGCCACGACTCACCGACGCTGATCCATCTCTTCCGAGCGAATCCGTTGGATGTAGCGAAAAGCTGGAGTCACCTCCTCCTCCTGGATGGCAACTGGCAACTTAGAGCCCTCCAGTAAACTAACATAGCATAACATAGCTATATGGAAAATGATCATAGATGATGTACAGTACCTATCAACAATTGTGATGTTCCACAGTTATGTCAGTTTACCAAGGGCAGTCAATTGCGGTACTTTAACGGGGTCAGAATCCCCTAACCCTTCGCCCAAACCTTCCCAGCTTTCAAAGCACCAAAGTGGCATCCAAGTCAGAGGTGATTTAAAAAACTATATTTCATCAGTAGCACAGCTTCAACCCTAGTTAACCCATCTCCCTTCCCGGGAATCAAACCCGGAACTGGAAAATCACCGTAAAATCCATGGAAGGGTCAAAACATCCACCCACAACAACCGCCATCCCCACAAGGCGCTGCCCTGTATGTTTTTTGTCCAACAAACATCACTGGCGGGCATACCACCTTCAACCCAACCCCGCAAACCCCACCCCAGTTATAAGTTGGTTTAGATTCGCCCCAGTAACTATAGTTATAAGATGTTGTAAGTACCATAAACCATAGTTATTGGAGTTATGTGAACCCCAACTGAACGCTATCGAACGGGGGCCTCATATTTGACCCTCACATTGCAGTCTCCTTGCCCCGGTTCTGATCCGGATGCAGCCGCCGCACCAGGCGCCGCAGGACCTGCCTCCGCGCCGAGGAGGAGCTCCCGGCCTCGGCCAGCTCCCGCTGCACCGTCTCCAAGATCTTGGCTGCGGGGCTGCCAGGGGGGGCGTCCTGAGAGGGGATGGTCGAGTGATCTTTTTCTATAAAAGACACCAGATATTTTAAGGAAATGTGACATGTAGTTGGGTACTTCTAAGTCAACTGAAGCCACTATCAAAGAAATAAACAAGAACTCCTTGATTGATAGGTGATGCTGGCATTTCATCATTCTGGGATTAAGTAGTGCCAAAGGCGTTAACGGATGTTTAAAGCAGGTCCTCCACGTATTGCTTCTCTGGAGGAACATAGAAAGAGCCATAGAAATCGCGCTGTGTCTCTCCACGTGGGCCCCGATAGATTCGAGGGTCCGGTGGCATCTCGAAACCTTGGAGATTGGGGAGGGAAATCGCTTGGTGGCTTCCAACATTTTGCAGCAACATGTGTCAACACGGGATCATCCCAGGAATCACAGGGAGGATGGAAAGTCACCAGGGTTCAATCTTGGTCAGGCTGGGATTCATCCTCACCAGCTTTGGGGTTGTAATTAGCCACGGGCAACCAGTTTAAGTGTCGAATTTTCAAACAAATAGAGGACCCCTACTTGGACGATATGCCCATTTACATGAAGCAAGATACCACTGGGGTTATAACCCATTTAGAAATTGGGACAGACCCAGGTAAGGATGGTAAGGAACCTACTACATAGCCAGCATGATCAACCAAGAAAAAAAAAACGTAGACGTGCCCTCCGCTTCAAGCTGGATCTCCCACCCGTTGCAACGAAAAGAAACCACCAGGCACGAAAAGTCTTGCAGCCGACGATAGGAACTCCGAGGAGCGCTTCAGAGAGTTCCTTTGGATTTTGGGCGTGGTGCTGAATGTCCGGAGCATTGCCTGCCTATAATTTGACAGCTTTAACATGCTTTAACCACAGTCCAAAAAGAAGCACGGGATGTTCAACATATTTAAGAATGACACCAACAAATTTCATGGTGAAACATGGTGAAACTGAAACACTGGGGTGTCAACAGGTGACCTGGCACTGCTCGGCACCCATGACCCATGACCCAATATCATCCAATATCCCTGTGAAATGCGGGAAAGAACCCCAGGTCATTAAAACAGAACCATATAGTTGGCACGTAAAATTCAAAAACAATTGTCAAGTTGAAGGTGAAACATCATTGAACCACCATTTGTTCATAAGACTCACCTTTATATGAGGGATTCCTAAAATAGGGGTACCCTTAATTTTCATCCATTTATAGATGGGATTTTCTTGGATTTTCCATTATAAACCATCCAACTATGGGTGTGCCACCATTCCAGGACACCCCCATATCCAAGCTGCACTACTTCACCCCCGCTCAGCTTCTCCGCCACGTCAGCCAAGTTTTTGGACAAACGTCCTGGGCCAATGCTGGTTGGATCTGGCTGCTAGCCACCACCAGGCACCACCTCGAAAGTTCTCCGTGAAAGTCAGGATCATCATCCCATATAGTGTCCCATGACGGATCCATGGTGCTGCCATATATGGTAACATGGATCCCATCAATATACCCCATTCATGTTAGCATATATACCAGCACCATGGATCCTATGGGTGTGGACAATTTCTTGAAAATAACCATCTTTGAAACTACCAACCATGAAAAACATGATGAATACAATATAGGACAGCAAGAACCATTCAAATAACTGGCGGTGATAAACATTGATATTTGATAATGCTATACCTAAAAACAATGTCAACAAATATGTTTGCTACACCTATAGATACAACACCCCTACATATGACCCTGAAGTAAGCCATTCCAATCATATCATTCAGTACTAAACCCAGGTTTCACGGGGGTGTTCAAGGAGAAGTTGTTGACAACAGAGGTTTACCCTTTGCCTGGCCACAAATCCACTATTGAACATCGTGATGCAGTTCAAAATGCTGCCCAATGTATGATCATCTGCCGATGCTCGGCCTGAGATTTATGAGAGTCCCATCCCCCCAATGTTAAACACCCCCATTGCTTAATTCTAGTTATTATAAACCCCATTCATATCCCATGAATGATCCTAATGTTTAATTTTCTGGTAAGTTCACACTTTGCGATCTGACTATGGCCGATCATTTCCTTCGTTGATTTGCCTATTTGATTTCGCAACACAAATGTCGAATCATGATGATTTTCCTATTTGTCCTATGATTTTCCTATGGTTTCATGGTGAAAACTGCCGCCCCATTTCGCTTTTTGAAATCCCAGGCGCTGAGTGAAGACTTAGCTCTTTGCCACTCACAACTTGGCATGGCTTCCTCGTAGGCAAAAAGGTCCTGAGCTATGTAGCTGTGCACGAACGAACCAATGGATCGCCTCGAACTAACCACGGTGAATTCTCTGGTTTATGGTGGAAATATGTGTCTGGTTGGTGGTTGACCTACCCCGAAAAATATGAAAGTCAGTTGGGATTGTTCTTCCCAATATCTGGAAAAATAAAACATGTTCCAAACCACCAAGCAGGGGTGGATATATGTGGATATATGAACTACTATGGTTGATAATGTCTAGAAACCAACTAACATCACGGGCACCTTCAAAATGGACGGATGTTTCCCGTGTTTGAACTCTAAAATTACCCAAATTGGCATCCAACATGCGGATCAAAAGAGCACATACCCTGCACACCTTAAGCTTATTCCTTTACTGGTTGTGATAAATGGAAGGCGGCCCATCTAACAACCAAGCAATCAGTTGGAACAAGTCATCAATGGCTTCAAAACGTCAGGGCCAGACGCTGGAAATCTACTGAGGTGCTTGATGTGATTTAATGAGGGAAAACTGGGAAAACCAATAATTAAGGGAACTATATTAATTACGGTACAGTGATGATATTTTCATAGCAACATATGGGAAACTATGGTGATAATCATAAAAACATATAATAACACCATCCCCGGTGGGCTTCATGATTGGATATGCCATGGTATGCCCATACCCCATTTCGGATTGTACCAAACAACAAGTGAAACGTTACACAATGACGCACACATGGCTGGTGGGTTGATGATGTTGATGAAAAAATAGAGGCCACAACGGGTCACCAAACTCAGGCGAGAAACGATTAAGCCTTGCATGGACGCGGGCGGCAAGAAACCTTCGCTGGAAACCGAAGCCACCTGCAGGGGGATGGCGCCTGGTTGCCTGGTTCTCTGCGGTTCAACCTGCGGTTCTCTGGATATCCCTTGCTTAGCAGCTTAGCAAATGACCAAAAGGAGTGTCAAAGAGGCGTTAAACGCCCAGTGGCTCGGTTTTTTTTTTCATTCAAAGAATGAGAAAACAGCTCCAAGTTTCACCACGTTTCACCAAAACTGCCCAGCCTGTTAGTAGACTCAGGGTCTATTAGCCCTGAGTTAACATTAATGGCTAGTTGCATTGCTTATGTTTCTGAAAAGGCTACACATAAATTTGCAAAAAAAAACCTCAGGAGCCAACCCAACTCCCTACAACTCACACCCTCCGAACCAACCCAAAACAAATCTTCAATCGAACTTTAAAAACTGGTAAGCTATGGACAATTGCTCCATTTACTTCAAAGATTTCCATCTTTAAAATGATTCCCAGAAGCTCACAAAATATATGTCCAACCCCTAAAAGCTATTTGAATTATCAAATTTCTATGGCTGAAAATTCATCCACGTTTGAAGCCCGAAAAATCGGGGGATCATCCCACTTAGCAAGTGGCACCCCACAAACACCCAGCCCACTTATGGATGATCCATGATGATCCTCCAAGTCCAACAATCCCCAACCTCCAGTTCGCCCATGGCACTCTCCCAATCCTCATCCAGCATCATATCTGCCGCATTTCGCAAGGCCAGCGCCGCAGCTCCTAGGCCCTGCGGGGAGAACTTCCGCACGTCGAGGGCGGAGAGGGGAGCTGCGGCCAAGAGGGCGCTTACTTCCAGCAGTTCCTCCGGGGATGGGGCGGATTTTTGTCATGATGTCATTGATATATTTCATCCAAAAATGATGGTGATTGGATGGTGGCTGGATGGTGATGCAATGATAATTCAATACTGGTTTCATGGTGATTGCATAGTGAATAGTAATTAAAGGCTTGATTTAAAGGCAATATGATGGTGATTTAATTGTGACTTTATGGCGGTTTGATGATTCAATGAGATATGATAGAATATGATATAATGGTGATTGATGCCAGTGATTATTTTGAATGCCCAGTCAAGACACGTGGTGTATCCATTGGTGGGTTCTATGTAGATCGTTTAAAGCAGTTCGCTAACAGACTCTTCGCTAACGGGGTAGCAGATCGTTTGAACGGCTTTCCTAGTATAGTGTTGAAAATAATTGTGCGGGAGACGGAAAATGTCGATGTCAGGTTGTCGCGCTGAGGCCGATCGGACGAATGGTTCATCAGTAGGAAGTGGGAGGCTCAATTTCTGCACTGAAACGTTGGAGGATCCAAATCGCTCACGGATAAAGAGGGGACCAAGAAAACCAGCAATCACCGGTTGGTTTGCCCGCTTCTATTGGCTACATCCCCCGTAAATGTCGTAGTCAGTCAATCCCCATTCTTATTGGTAAACCCACCAAAAATCTCTAAGATTGTTGGTTATCATCTCATTCGTGGTTGGCTAAATACATTTGCCAATCTTAGATACCCTGCAAAAAATAATTTCTTTGCTGGTTAGTAGATATTCCCATTGATATCAAAAGACTAAAGGATTAAAGTATCCATCTAAGATTGACCTAGAATATTTCAAAAAAACAACTGAAATAATCTTGGTTTTCCAGCTGCCCAGCACCACACATGCAGATTCCCAATTGACAACACGTGCTGGTTCATATAATTGATACTTCATGCTGTTCCTTTCTAGACCCCTTAAATATGCTCAAATGTTCATCGTCATTTTTTCTGGGTGAAATTGTCCACATATCTGGGTATATTGTAATATTTTGATTTCTGCCCGTTTGGGGATGATTTCCCTTATTAACCATGATTCCAGTGAGGGAAGACAGTGAGGTCGTGAGAATTCACCCAGACATATGTTCAAACCATTTGCCCAGCGCAAGGTACATCTGCTGCAGCCCAAAGATTTCGGCCCAAAGCCACAAGCAGATCCTCGCTCTCTTCGGTCGAAAGCTCGCCTGCACTGAACAAATCCAGTGCCAAGTGGTGGCCCAGTTTGTTGACAAGGTTGTAAAACTGGATCCATTATGATCCATTCAAATTTAAAAAAGGTTAGTGGATGAAATTGTTATATAAATGGAAAAAATATCTCTATCGTACTATCTCTATATGTCTATATATCTATCTCTATCTACACTTCTTATGCACGTATACTTGAATTTGATGGGATTGTAAGTATAGAAACCACTCAGAGCTGGGGGGTACGCCACTTTGTTCAAGATCTATGTCTTGATGATTCTGCCCTCTGCTGGCATTCAAATTGAGAGTCGGTTCACGTTGATTCCCGAAACTGCCTGAGTTTTGGCTCAGCAAACTTTCAGAAATCACCCCAACTCTGGGGCAAATTCAGATACAACAAAGAGGCCCATTTATAAAATCAAAGGACAAGTGGGGATGGGTCAAAACCCTGGTACCTAGTGAACCCCAAAATAGCTGGTAAATGGATGTTCATCCCATTAAAAATGGTATTAATAGGTATTGATCCATACCCAAGTCAAAGTTCACCTTCTTCAACTGCCACCAACGTTGCCTTCAGCGATCCTGCAGCCCATCCGCGGACTCCGTTGACAGCGGAGTTCCAAACCACAGAAGCTGGCGGCCCAGAGGCTGCCCCATGCGACCCACGCGGCCAGAAGATTGCGCCATGGCGCCGCGCTGGGCGTGGCGCAGGCAACGGCCATGGCGGCCATGCTGTGGCGGTCTGGATGGATGTGAAGATATGTGAAGGTTAACCTGTAAACTTCGAGGTGATAAAGTCATATATGTGGGATGAAGACAAATTCCCACGGAACGGTTTGCAATGGATGTGTATATATATATATCTATATGTATATCTGCACCATTATGCGGCCAATGGGTTGCTTCTGAACAACCAAAGGGTTGTTTTAGGAGCAATCTGACTGGAGCACTAATGGGCACGTAGGAATAGAAACAGAATGTAGCCTCAGAATGCGTTGGGACCCAAAGATGTCGCTGATTCTCTAGTTTGAAAATGAATGATCTGCCGCGATGTTTAGAGCCCACTCTTTGGATTCACACTGGGTCAGTGCTTCAAACTTGCACTGGCTTGAAAAGCTATGGGCAAGTCTGATTGGATGTGCCCTCCAGCAATTGAAATCTCCAAGTTCATCCATCTTCAAAGGAGGAATCTCATCCATCGAATGATGTTTCTTGTGCCATTGACCTGTTAGATTGCCAACGGGCGCATGTGTGCCCACATCAACCATGCAGGACATTACTGAAATTGCGGCACAGTCGACTCTGCCACCCTTTGTATAAGGCAATTGGAGTTTTCATGACTTCATGCTGCATCACATGGTCTCTGATTTCAGAAGCTGCGGGAGACCATGTAATCACCCCCCGATTTTTTACAGAACTATGGAAAATCTACGGGAAACCTTGGCTTGTTGCATTCAATCATGGCGGGTTCCAGTTTAGATTTGTTCCTTGAACCACATCTAGAAGACTGGTATCTGCATAGGTTTATGTGGAGGGAATCTATTGTTGAACATCCCCCGCCCCTTGTATAAAACCTTCAGTTATATCTCTGGACGATACAGGGCCCAACGTCATGATTCAATGATGTATCACTCGAGTCCTTGGCAGTGAGCCAAAACACATAAATTATACCCTCTGGTAAATTAACATAGACCCTGGCAGATAGGGGTTGGAAGACTAGTTTCCATTAAAAATTGGTGATCTTCATTGATTTTCAGGGTCTATGTTTATGTACCAGAGGGTAGAAGAAACCAACCTTTCAACTTTGGTATGACCCACTTCTGGAGAAAGGTTGAACTGATAGTCATGCCCAAAAAGGTACAAACAAATCATGATCCCGATGAAAAACGCTTCATTGCACCTTATCTGGTCGCAGCTCTGCGGTGGGGACTGCGTTGGCCACCCGTTCCAGTTCACCTAGATGGCCATGAAATGCTTCAGTTCTTGGATAGTTCTTGTCAAATTCGATTTGCGTCTGGGGTGTTGCTAGCTATTCCATAGTTCGAGTGTTCGACATCACGGTTCTGTGGAACCCCAATGATTTTGGAGATCCACAGAAGCGCCTTTTCAACAAGTCGCATGCGAGTACCCCAGAAACCAAACAACTGGTTTACAATCAGCTGTATATGTTAAAGTTACACCATCAACATCACAGCCGGTGAAGGGACCCTGTTATGGAATGTTATGGAAATTAACTAGCAGTAATCATCAAGTCATTCGCAACTTCCCCGCTGAGATGGTTTCGAAGCAGGGATCCAAACAAGAATGCCAAAGGTTGGTTCAGGAACATTACACAATGTTGCAAGTCATGATTTACCTGTGAGTAATAAAATTGGTATAACTGCCTGAAGCATGTCCGCATATATTGCCCATGTGCCAACCACATAAATATTGAACAGCTGACAAGTTGATGGAGCGCAGCTAACCGTGGAGGTTTACCTCTAGCGGGATCCAACTATGGCACACCAACACGTTCTGACCGTGCACAAAATCATTCCTCCAATCCAGAGCGCGTTCTCCAGCAGCCAAAGTGACCAATACCTCTTTCTTTGGCCGCCCATATTAAGAACGCCTTCAAGTCTCTTTTGTTGATACCTCGGCTGGAGCAAGCAAGAAACACGCTGCCTTGCATGCTGCAGTGACACAAATGCCTCTAGGGGAACGCTGACTGCGGCTTCTGACCATGTGATTGAAGGGCACATTTCACCATTTGTTGATCATTTCCAGACAATAAATGCAAATCAACACATCATCTGTAGTTGAAAGATGCTACTGTAAATATTTAGTAAATATCTGTAAATTGTGGTTGGACACTTCACTATTGGCTGTTTCTTTCATGACAAGGATGATCATGCTAAGGTTTCTCCTGGGTTCCAACCACAAAGCCCACCAGGAACCTCTGGTCATCATGGTCATGCCAGTTTGCGTCACCTTTGATGGGATTGCTCCTGCTCTTAAAGATGCTAATTTCGCATGGATATGCATGGATTGTAACAATGTGGACCAATCGGCTAGGCACATCACACATACATCATATATATAGAGAGAGAGAGAGAGAGTTAAAATAATAACCATAATAACAACAATAATGATAATAACAACAATCAATATAAATAATAAATATACATCATATACGTCATATACATCATATATAAGTACACTTTTTCAGTGGGACATCTTGGCAGATCATCCCAGTATTCCATGGTCTGCCTAGCCCTGGTTTTTCACCACCCGTCCGTCGGTCATCCCAGGACGTGGTTTTCCCTGAGGCACCACCAATGGGGTTCACATCTGCAGCGCTGCAGTCATACTTCGTGTAGTAGCCACGTAAGGCTTCATCCACATTGGCCGAGCCTGGAGGGATCAACCAGTACTGAAGCTATTCATCCCGATGGGGACAATGGGAGGTAGCTTCGATGTAGTGACTCACCGTTTTTGCTGTTAGTAGTGTTCCGCGAAGCTCCTTATAAGAGCTAGTGACATACTGATATATACTGCATGTTCAGAAGGTGAAATCAGTTGTATATAGACTCCTCGATATTCTCTGCCTTGATTTTGGTTTGCATTGATTTTGATTTGACATCACACCTCCGACCAGAAAGGAGGAACACAGTTCTCCTGTTTGAAATGGATTGACAGCTTCTGGGTAATAACAAATTAAATATAGAAAACACATGCTTTGAAACCACCTACGAGCAGGGAAATCCAAGTGCGATTTCCCAACGATTGAGCCTTTGGCATCCTGGAGGGTCTTCTGACCATGAAATCTGACATGTGAAGCACTGTGAGAAACATTCAAAACCTCTAATCCCTTTGTTTCATGATTCCACTTTGCACTGGGTTTTTTGTACCTCTTCCAGCCTTATTGAAACTAACCTTGTGGACCCATTTTCAAAGATGATTATAGTTTTTTATCCTTTGGCTGAGAAGTCCAATTCTCGCCCAAAACGAATCTTGTGTAATTACTGCAAACCAAAGCCTTGACCAGCAATCCCATGAATATGTAACACCATGACCTAATAGTTCTACCCCGTTACATGATATGTTGGTTAACCTTTTTGCACCACATTCACCCATCCAAATCTACATGATACCCTCCTGTAAACGGAGAAATATAGATCTGAAAAGACCGACCATGAATCGAATGTAAATCATGTTCGGAATGGCTTTCCCAATGGGTTAAGTCCATGGATTGGTCATTTTTTTTTTGTAAAACATATGTTTTCTTAGCACCGACATGAACTTATCCTCATGGACTCTCCACTGCCACATGGACAGCTCCGTAAAATCGCGCCTAGAACCAGAAGAGAGCCCCATCCCGGCCCGGCGTCGCCCTGCATGGCCTGACCGAGGATGGTCTGAAAATTTCCGGGACTCCCCGGGGGTTAACACAGACAAATGGAGGGTTTAATGGGGAAAAAAAAATGGGAAAATACGGAAAAATATGGGGAACGCATGTAGAAAAACCATGGTTTTCCTTAGCAAAATGATCTAAACATAATTATATAGTGGATTCTATGTATATAAACGTTTACGGGAGGGTATGCCCCCGTAGATTAGCATTGGTCAATACCCTCTGGCTATCTAACATAACAACACAGCTATACAACAAATGTTTAACAGGAAAAATAGTTAATCTACAATCTACATAGTACATACCTATGTTGCCGGAGGGTATCAATTTGGTAGAGTACGAGAACAGTGGATTCAGCAAATACATGGCTTTCCTGTAGATTTTCCTGCCGATTCCGGAAAGACGGGTGTCGAACTCAGCATTGAAACATATAATTGAATTGGTCAATCCATCTTTTTTTAGATCATTTGCAATGCTTGTTTGGAGGGGAGAACTAGTGAATAGAGGGCCCAAATAATGGTTTAGATTGGCAGCGTACATCGCATCAGTCTGGGTGACCTTACCTGGTCAGTAGCCCATGGCATCAGTTGCGCCATGAAATAGGCCATGACCATGCCTTGGTGCTGGCGATAGAAGGGTCCCATCTTTGACACATGACAGCGGTGATGTTTTTGGGCATAGCTCAAAACATGAGGCACAACATTGGGACCACACAGTGGTGATGTTGAGCACTTAAAGCCATCCAAAGTTAGGTAATTACAGGTAATAGATAGTGTGAGCCAGATTCAAAACTTACCCCACAATATTCCGAATTGGAAACCCAGCTTTGTGTGTATTTATTTAAAAAATGAGCCTATTCGGGCACAGTCTTCATCCCCCAAATTCATATCATGACATCACGACTAACTTTATGGAGCCATATTAATAATCAGGACGCACATCCAGTGTCAGTGTTTCCGCCTTTCCTGCCTCCAAAACATTCCAAAACTACTGCTTGGTGGTTCTGCGCCCCAAGAAAAAATAAAGTTGGAACCATCATCCTATCATATCCTATCTATATCCTATCTATCTACAGTAGTCCCAGTTCTATGATTGCAACATGTTTTTTGGGAAACCACCGACCAGCTCCAACCAGGGGCAGCCGGCTTCCCACGCCGAGGCTCGACTTCTCGCCTGGATATTCTGCAGGGCGATGTCTTCGGTGCCACTGGCGTTCCAGACCTGGGGCAGCGGGGCCCGAGGAACTGGACGGCAGGTGGAAAGACTTAAAGAGAGAGCTGGAACTGTTCTGGAACAATCTGATATTTATTTATATATATATATATATGTGTGTGTGTGGATGTATCTGTATCAAATATATATATATATATATGGTACATATCAATATCTGGAAAATACTTAATTTTTCGAATAATATTGTCTATAAAGTTGGTAATAAATACAGAATTTTGGAGATGCGAACCCCACGTGTCCCAAAAAAGTCCCGAATCTGACTTTCTGGCAATGGTTGTGGCTGCGATCAGGCCCTTTCATTTGGGCAACAAAGATAGGTCTGGTTGTATGGGCAACAAACCATGTTGAAAAAAAAACACGGCACTGAGGTTTCGCAGTACCCAGGCATACTTCAAACCCAGTTGCACAGTCTGATTTGACCTGGAGACAGGTGGCTGGGGGTATAGGGTCAACTGATGGGAAACATCAGCTCTTTTTTCACCGGTCTCCACAGAAAGATGCACGTGAAAACGCATCTCAAGTCCCTGACCATAAAATGGTCATGTTCTCCATTGATTGATTAGTATCCATTGATCATTCCCTTATATATAGTTAATATCCAAATTCTCCATTACACTAATGAGATCACAACTAATGTCCCTTGCCATTACTATCCAGAGTCAGCAATTTTTTTTCGTCACGGGCTGTGCCTTCGACTTCTCGATCTTAGTGCCTTCGAAGTGACCTTCGAAGGGGGAAATAAAAGTGTCAGCCGGGATCATCTTGAGCAATCTGGTTGGTGATTTAATGATGTTTAATGGTGTTTAATGGTGATTTAATGATGGTTAATGATGATTTAATGATGGATAATGATGATTAATGATGGTTAAGAATATCTGGTTGGTGGTTGACCTACCCCTCTGCAAAATGATGGAGTTCGTCAGTTGGGATTATGAAATTCCCAACATATGGAAAGTCATAAAACATGTTCCAAACCACCAACCAGGATATAATGGGACTCAATGGAGTTTAACTCTGGTGATCAACTTCTCATCTGACAATTCTTATTTGGATGGGACTTAACCAATATGGTGATATGATGCCCATTTACCAACCAGCAATGGGGATGCAATGGGTTAGTATCAAAGGGTATGTATGTAACTTAATCATACTTAATCCCTTCCGGTGATCACATCTTAAATCCAGATAAATCCACCATATGGCTTCCCAAAATGAGCTCAATTGGGAGGGATTTTTGACACCTCTGGGGTGTCCATGGGGCCCAAAGGCGGAACAAAACCATGCGGCCCCGCTCTAAGTCGGTAGGGAAGCCCACTTACTGAGAGATTTATTGATGATTGCAGGTTCCCCTCCAAACAAAAACATGAAACAGTTCAAACAAACTCCCTTGGGTTGGTCTTAAATACAATAGTCATCATTTCCCCATCCAAATAAAGCCATTTTCTGGGTCCATGTTCAACCCCAAGCCTATATAGGATCCCTAAAGATATCAGATTGCCCCGGTTCCCTAAAGGATCCAGTTTAGGGGTACCCCCACATTTTTGAACCAACCCACCACGTATATAATCGCCGCTCTGAGCGCCCCCAGCACTGCTGAAAGACTTTGACGATGGCATCGGTGATGGGTCGAATTGCCTCTCCCAGGTGCCCCCCAGGCGACTACCGACGCCAAGGTCACCACAAAACAAAGCAACATCTGCCGGAAAGTTATGGGTTTTTGACTCTGCAAAAATGGATTTGTTTGAAAATAAGGTCATTACAAAGATATCAACATATGAAAATCTCATGGTCCATCGTTTCTCATCATTGTTTCTTACTATATCTTAATGGCCATTGGGAGGTTTGCACCATGTTCAAACCCCACACATGAGAAAGTTCTGCACCAAGGTTCGATGGAGGTATGGTTGGCCCCCAGCTGCTTGGCCAAGTTTTCGGCACGCGAACGGGTCTCTGAGCCACTGTGCTCCTGAAGATCGGAGGATCCCCAAACCATCCCAAGTCACCATGGGTTTCAATGCTAAAATGATCTAATGACTTGGATGATTTGGGGGTAGCTCCATGTTTGGAAACCTCGATATCTCTCAATGAGTGAATGTTGTTTATTCCACTCCATTCTTAAACTTGACTTGCCGTGCTTTTTCTGAGACCCCTAGTCAACATGTTTGAACTTGTTTGGGAGACATCGATTTTGGTGTTTCTTCCAAACCTGTCTTCCCCTCAAAAGATAAATATCTAGAACTCACTGGCGACCAACAAGTTGTTCTTATTCAAGTTTTGAATGTTGCTGAGACTGTATAATAAGTACCGAATGGTGTCTTTAAGACCATTGGAACACCGTTTCCCATCAGAAATCAGGACTTCCCGCCAAACAAAAACAATATGTACCACCAATGACGACCGGATTCTTTTGGTGTTAGATCCAGAACTCATGGTGAGGCATCTGCATGGAGATAGAAACCCTGGTGCCCCGGTGATCATCAAAATAGTTAAGGTAAATGATCAACTATCATATAGGTTACATGGATCATCAAAAAATATGGTATCATATATAATTATATATATATATAGGTTTTGATCATGTTTGATTCAGTTTGATCCATAGATATCCATAGCCATATTGCCAATTACCGGCTCATGATGCAAATGTGTCCCAGCCGTGCAACTGTGCAACCCGCCAAAGCGTCAGAAGCCATGTAGCAGGTCACGAAAATCGTGCCACAGAAATCCTGTTTCAGCCGTGCAATGATTTATGAATAATAAACAAAGGCCCGTTGTCATTTCAGAACAAAGGTGCAATATGGTGCCAATAATAAAAACGGTTGGGTTCTTGGACATGAAGGATCTAACAGCTAATCTGGACACGTTCTGAGATGTTCTGGCCCCTGAAAAACCTTGTACCCTCTTGGTTCTACCTGGAAAACCATCTGGAGGTCCTATGATCTTCCGTTACAAAGCTGAAAGGCATCCTATTGAATCATCGACTCTCGGGTGCAGCCCACTCAGGTGAACAAATGGCTGGACTGTGCGGGCGTTTGGACCCCAAAAGCTATCCCCAAATATAGTCTCAGCACTTCTTAGTACCTCTGGGATAGCTGTGAGAAGTATCTGGAGCTGTTGGATTTGAACAATTACTTACCCTTAGGACTGTCCAGGTTTCAGCGGCATCTAGCCCCGCCTGCCATGACGGTGGTGTGTAGAATGGCCTTTTGGTGACCTTTCGAATGTCTGCCAGGGTTGCAGCTTTAGACCTGGTTTGCCGGCAGCCGGGTTGCCGGGTTGCCGGAGTGGCAAGGTTTAATCCCTGGATCCCACTGTACCTTGGATGCATCGGGAATGAGGATCAAATCAACCAACCCAACCAAGTCTACTTACCTTAAAATACATAGATGTTGTAGCCCACAGCCTTCCCTTTGATGTCTTGCAATCTTGCACTGAAAAAATCCCACCTCTCAGTCCCTTCGGTGAGTTCCTTGAAAACACGTTGGCACCTCGCAGAACGGACCATGGCGTCATGAGGGGGAACATAGTCCAAATGCGCGGATACATGCGGATACGGTGTCAACAAAAAGATCATACAGTAGGCGCATGCACAATGGAAGACATTGGAAGACCACACTAATTCAACCCTTATCCGGGTATGGGATCATCCAAGCGTGGCGAATGCAACCCTTGCCGTGCCACCCAGGAAAGGTCCCATTGAGGCTGCCACATGATGCCCACCAGCCTCAACACCAGGCTTAGTCACTCAACATGACAGTCAGTCTGTTGGGGTTGAAGGATACTTGGGGGTGCATCCCAGAAAGTAAGAGGGTAATAACCATGTTACCCCGGTTATAATCATGACATGGATTATTCCCAGGTATATGTGGCTTTGATATGGCTTTGATTACTGGGATGCACATCCAAGTACTGAGCAGCATTGGGGCAAGCATGACATGGCCTTGACCGCAATGTGGGGTTGGCAGCAGCACCCTCGCCACAAGAAACGAACCATTTTGAAATTTTAGTGAATTGAAGAGTGTTAACTGAGTAAAACGCTTGGCATAGTTGAGTTTGGTGCCCTCTGTTAACATCACCATTATGGTCAGCTAGAGCAATAAGACAATTCTGGTGTATGGTCATTGATCCCATACTGCGAATCCAGACATCATTTCTATGTTTCGATAAATCCCAATGTTTCCATGGTTCATGCCATTATAATCTCACTATATCCCCATTATCCCACGAAATCCCCATTTTTTTTGCAGTCCTTTTGCAGCAGTTGCAATCCAACAAACTTCGTGCATCAAGTCAAGGGGCGCCGCAGTCGAAGAGGAATCCGCTCCACCGGACAAAGGCAGGAAGTATCCACGCTGCCCTGAGCGACGCAGATAGTCCCAAAGCCTTAGAACCGACAAAAACCTCCGGTTGGGTTTGGGCGGGAAAAATCGACCAAAAAACATATACCTTTTGCCATGGAAATTCAGAGGTGTCCTGCAAACAGCCCCATCCAAAGAACCAAATTTTATCGTTGATCATGATTGATCATGTATATTTGAACATCCGGCTTCGTAGTCTCACAAATCTGGAAAATGGACATGAGGTGACTGGCAATGGTTGGCCTTGGAATTGGAAGGCCAGCAGAATTCGACTCAACTGATATGATTTAACTGGCTCTGTTCCAGGTCCCCGAAGTTGTGGAACCACAAGTGGTCATTTTTGTTTTTCCCCAAGGGGGTTGCTCCCATGAACCAATGGGAAATCTGCTACGCAAGGCATCCCAGTTTGGGCATGCTTTGGGGCTTAGAGGGGCTGTATCTTAACCTATGGTCATAACTGGTGATATTCCATCACTGGGGTGTAATATGGTACAATATCATTATTGAAACTGCTTACATTCACTGACTGCGATGCACATCTTCACGGGATGTGTCAAATGCCGGTTCCTGAAAGCATATCCCTGAAAACTATTGAGCACTTTTTGACCTCCGCCCAAAATGGTATTGGAATAGGACGACTTAAATCTATTCAACTATTTCCATTGGCTTTCTTGGACGCCAATGCCAAGGTAATGCTCAGTGCTCAATTCACCATAGTTCCTGGCTGTTTGTCTACTCCCCCAATACCAACCGCCAGTAGTTCTTTGTCATCAAACATGAACATGGCAGTGGATAACCCATTGGTAATGGTAGATGATTCGCCTTTTGAAAATCGAGATTCTCCATTGCCAGGTTCGAATACCAAATGGAAATATGATGGAACACCCATATGTATACATGTGTGGTTAAACAATGTTAAGCACCGAATCAACTGTTTTTTGACTATTCTTTCAATATGTGTATAACTGTATATACATACATATATATATATATTGTTATATGCATACATAAGAATAATAAAAACAATAATAATAATGCTAATAATACTACTAATAATAAAAATAATAAAAATAACAATAATAATGCTAATAATACTAATAATAATAAATAATCAAAAAAATCTAATAATTAATAATAATAATAATAACAATAAAAATGATAATAATATATAAAACATATGTATATGTTTATATTTATATCGTATATATATATATTTATTTAAATATTAAATTATATAATATTATATATGTATATATATATATATAAATATCTCACCACATAACTGGCTTATACCAAGGCTATGAAGACCACAGCTATCCATCCGCCCTGGAGCCAGGCAGAAGGTCCATAAGCGATTTCCTCCATGGGTCCCTCGATCTTTGGCCTTGAAAACTGCGGCTTTGGGCACATGTTTTTTGAGTGTTGCTGGTGTTTTCCAAGTTACCCTCTGGTAAACTGTCACATAACTTTCGAAAATCACCATTACAGATATCTCTGTCACTATCACAAGGTGAAAATAACCTTACACATATCTGGTTGGGGGTTGACCTACCCCCCTGAAAAATGATGGAATTCGTCAGTTGGGATGATGACATTCCCAATATGATGGGAAAATTAAAAAAAAACATGTTTCAAACCACCAACCAGTTTTTGAGTGTTGCTTGTGTTTTCAGTGTGTGTGCGTGCGTGTGGATATATTTAGAAATGGATAGATACATACATTTCATTGCATGACATTACGCATTACATTACACTGCGTTACATTACATTCCATTACTAGTCATTACTTTACATTACAATCCATTCCATTTCTTTCCCATTCCTTTTCCATTCCACTACATCACACGCACATGTGTATACACAATATATATATATATACACTACTAGTATGCATATCTGATGATATTGGATCATATACATGTCTAACAAAGAGTATATTCGTAGCAACAAACACCATTCGGCCCTGCAGCATTCTTTGTGATGGTTGTGAGACTGCTCAACTACTTCTGCATATCATATCATATCATCCCCTCATGGAACAGCACCGGCAAGGGTAAGCCGGGTAAGCATAGGATTGGCAGTTGATCACGTGCGATAGAAAACAACCTGTTCTTTCAGGTCTGATGACGATGATGATGATGATGATTATTATTATTATTATTATTATCGAGGATGGACAGGTCTACATAGGCCGTGGCAAAGAACAGTCAGCCACCGCACGCAGGACATTCAACATAGAATCCCAACACAGGGCCAATCATTGGATTCAAAAAGATACCAACAAAAATCCAGTGCTTCATTTTTGGGTTGCTATTACCGAAAACTTGCCATCTGCAATCCAACTTCAAAACAACTTTGGGATCTGATCCGGAGAAGTCGGTCCCACCCCATATGAGTTGGATGTAGAAACTATGGGGGCTGCCGCTACATCCAAAGATCAAAATAGCCGCCCCTTTTCTCGGAAAATTCACAGTGGGTGAGCAAAATCCTGAGAACACTAGCCTCTGGTAATCAGAAATGGTTTGTTGAACACCCCCCTATTTACTTTGAGCATCTTTGAGCTATAAGGCTTCCATTGGTATGCGATTTTCCAGCCACGTTGCATTAGAGGGTAAGACCTTGCTCCAAGTCACTGAATGGGCTGCGACTCAGAGATCGTTAATGGTGCTGGGTGGCAACAGCAAAAGTCCACCTGGCCCAAAAAGAGCTGCGGTGGGCACTGGGGCACATGGTTTCAGCCTGAATTCATGGAGACTCTGAGGAGAATAAAAAAGGTTGCTGGGGATTGAGATTCCTTTGTCTGATTTTGAATCTAAATGATTAGATCAAAACAGTAAATGAACCTATGCAACGTGAAAACTTACGATAAAATTCCTTCACCGGTTGAAAAAAACCATCGTGTTTGCTTTCCATTCGGCACAAAAAACGGGAGGCAACTGCGTTTTTTGCCCCAACCTCCACTCGCGCCACAGTGGGGGTTGAAGATGCTTGGTAAGATCGCGCAATGAAATTGGACCGCATCGATCGAACGTCGTTGAGGTTCACTGTGGCGACCTCAAACGAGCGCCGAGTGGGATCATCAATGATCATCACCTACGGGAGAAAGATTACCCTCTGGTAAACATACAAAATGCTATTGAAAATGGCCGTAGAAATAGATGATTTACCCATGAAACATGGTGGTTTTCCAGTTCGCGAACTGTTGGTTTACCAGAGGGTAAGACATTGTTTTTTCAGACCAACCAGACCAAATAAGATGGACTCTGACGTGCATCATGATGCAAACTGACATGGACGCAGCTGCGAGTTCACTCGGAGACATCAGCATCAACCTCCGAGGTCTATAGTCTACAAGATTCCAACCTGGCAAACGCAAATCGCCAAAAAAATAGCGAAGTTATCCTGGTTGGTGGTGCAATAACCATCTTGAAAAATATGAAAGTCAATGGGAAGGATGACAACCCGTATATTATGGAACATAAAAAAATGAAACCACCAGCCAGTATAATTACAAAAGCACATTCTTCAGCCATCTGCATTGGTGGCTACCACCAGGCATGCAAATGACACACCTTGGATTTAGATGGATTACTCGACTCTTGTTTTCATCCATTCAACCTACATATTCTGTACAGTTTTAAGAGACGTCATGCCCCTGGATGAAACACAACATTCCAAAATGATTCAGATGGATTTTTTTTCTCCGATGGATCCTTGAAAATTCCAGAGGAGTCATCCCATTCCTATGGGAAATTCCATCTTCCATCGTATTCCATTTGGAAGGAAACTGCAATACCGAGCCCTTTGGGGGGGAGAGCGTCCAGGGAAATATACCGGAGGCAGCCTTTTGGCATGTTGCTCTGCGGGTGCTGGTGGTGTTGCAAGGCACTCTGGTGCCCAAACTTTACAGCATCACCAGTGAGCGAAGCTCTACAATAAAATCATGCCTTCCATATTCCTTCTGAATTTCGTTTTACCTTCGGATAATTTAACATAGCTATGGAAAATCACCCTAATAGGATCTACAATACAGAATAATACAGGTAAATCATCGAACTAAATGGGCCATATTGATGGGCCATTTCCACATAGCTAAAGTGTGAAAAAATCCCATCATTCCAATGGAGCCAAGAAGCCACGACCTCGATCTCATCCAGCATACCAAACTGACTGCCTGCGGAGTTGCGGATCAAACTCAATGGACTTGTTGCGTTGTGGATCAACCGTTGATCGAACATGGATCAAGAATTGAGTTTGAAAAGCTTTGGAAGATGAGATTCCTACATATTCCTACTGGATCTGGCCATGGTTTCGTCTCTTCAAACATCGTTTAACATCATTTTTCATATTTCGATGGGAAAAAACTGGTGCCACAACGACCAAAGTTGATCCCATGCTTCGGCGTGTGCCATTTCCATGACCCAGGACTCACTGGAGGAACGGTGTATTTTTGACAATATGGCAATCCCAGTGACCGCGAAGAGTTTACCTGCCTGGTGGTTGACCTGCCCCTCCGAAAAATATGAAAGTCAGTTGAGGTTATTATTCCCAAAATATGGAAAATAAAACATGTTCCAAACCACCAACCAGTTTTAATACGTGACATTACATGGGATTCGTTCCGGGAGTGTAAATCCTCCAGCCCAGTGGATGGCGATTTAAGCCAAATGAATCATCCCCTGCCACGCGGTTTCCCAAATGTACATCATATTTAATATTTGCAACCCATGGAATTTTCGCAGAAACTCACACGTGCCATCCTTGGATGCGCGACTGATATCCACCTTGTGCCAAGAGCTTTCCATTGCACCACACCATTGAACAGCCATCGAAGTATAGCCGCCCTGGCAGTGTGCGGCGCAGCTGCATGTGCTGACACATGTTACTCCCCAGGCCAAGTGGTGCCCAGTTTTACATATGGGGGTTTCCAAAAATTTGGGTACCCCCGATCATCCAAAAAAAGACTTACTTTAAAGTATTGAAACCGATGATTTTGGGGTACTCATACTTTAGGAAACATCCATATAGTTGGGGGCCATCAGCCTTACATTTACAGCATCCACTAGAAACCCTAGTTAACCCAATCTAGCCATAGACATCCCATAAACCAACTACTAGAAAACTATGAAGTATGGTGAACCACACTTAGTCATAGGCTATTTAAGCGTGGCAGTTTAGTAGCTGCCCTTTAAAAAAGCACCTCCATCGCCGCCTTTCACATTTGCATAGATGTACCTGGGACACTGACGAACTGGATCATACGGATCGTTTCAGTACCGAAAAAGGGTCAGATTGTGGTGGCAATACTAAACCATATACCCTCTGGTTATTTAACATAGCCATGGAAAAATGGTCCATCTATAGATGGTTTACCGAACTTAAAAATTGTGATTTTCCCTGGCTATGTTAAATAACCAGAGAGTATCCCTAGTTAGGCCCTAGTATCACCAGAAATGGGTGGTACGAATGTTCACAAGCTCCCCAACCTTGTAGGTTTATCTTTGGGTTTACCACATTAAAGTTGACCCTCTTTGAGGCTCTTGGAACCTCAAGGTCGAACTGCAGTCACTGGAAACTTGCAGTCTTTGTCCACAAATGTGCTGGTGGTTTCAAGCCATGCCCAACGTAGAATTCAGCCATGAGACTGGCAGTTTTTTGCATCACGAAGAAATTCCCAACTACCCAACACATCCCATATCGAGAATATGGCCGAAATTGGGATGATTGTCCCAGGTAGTGATGGACAATGGAGAAAAATATAGAAACACATGTTTTTGAAACCACCAGTCTGTTCTACTTGGTTTAATCTCCCACATTTCATGGAAATTCCCGTGGTTTTCGGTAACTACGTGCCAAAAACCAACGAACCATTCCCTCAACCCTGCGCCACGAATTTGACCGCTAAAAGTTGTGTCCCCAAGCTGTTGGGATCCCAACATAGCAACATAGGTTCCAAATTCATGCCCATTTGGTGTGGTAAATCACCCCCCCTGCAGGCGCATACATCCACGATGATTTGTTCGATCCCATATAGACAGATAATCGAACAAATCTCTCAAAAACTAGCACCATGAGCAAACAAAAACGGATTTGTTTGGCGCCAGATTTTCTGACCAACCCCATTTTTTTCCAGCACATCCCCCAGCTATCGCTGTTCCAAGCTGCACCCCACCACTCTTGGAGGTAGCGCCCCGAACCAAGTCGATGCGCTTGTCAAGCTTCCTATCTGAGGGAAACCGTGAAGAAGCTGGGACGGTGGTAAGATTCATAGACCCATTGTGTAAATAATATGAACACGTGTGTTTTTATACGTATATATATATATATATTATTATTTTTGTTTATCTATCTATCTATCTATCTATATATATATATACATATTATAAATATGTTTATTTATTTGTTTATCTATCTATCTACCTATCTATATATATATATATAATTATTATATATATATATATATGTGTTTATTTATTTGTTTATCTATCTATCTATCTTTATATATATGTATATAAATATTATATATATATGTTTATTTATTTGTTTATCTATCTATCTATCTATCTATCTATATAATATATATATATATATATTATATATATTCATTTATGCATATCATGCTGAAGTCATTCGGAATGCTATTTCCTGTTGCCAACCTTTCGGGAGGCTAGATTCCAACGTGAGCGCAAGGTCACGGAGACACGACTGCGTTTGAATGGGAAAACCATCGGGCGAAGTGGGAGATTTGTCAGCCATGTTTGCCGGAGTAGATGTTCATATTATATCATACTATGATCATATTATGATATGATATGATATGATATGATTATGGTTCAGTATGTTCCCCATATATGTTCGACCATCAACCTGTAGGCCGTTCTTCACGTGTCTTCAGGGATCACTGGTCATCAAAACCTACACCGGTGTCGGCTCGGTGTCGGCTCGGCACCAACGGCACCTCAACTGGTGGTGACTCCCGGAACCATTGGCGATGATTTCCACGCCTCGGTCCCCAGAGCTGATGTGATTGTGGGTAAAACGAGAAGATTCCTGCAATGTGAGGCCCCCCAGTGATGTTTGTTGGTTTAGATTCGCCAGTATCATAAACCATAGTTATTGGATAAACCAACTTAGCTATCTTGGGGGCCTCACATTGTGGTTTATACACGATTTAATATGGGGGAATATGGGTTAATCTTTAGGGTTAATAAACTCCATATTTTGTTTGATTGGTTTATACCACGTATAAAAATGCTGATGACGGGCTGGGGATGGTTTCTGGCATTGTTTTACCCACATTACCAGAAGATTTTCTATGACCCCCCAGGAGAATTGGAGGTTCTCACTGTAGCATATTGATGCATATGGGCACCGATGACCGGTGCAACTCCCCATAGTGCCATAGTAACCAGTCAGAGATTCAACAATCCTTGGTTGACCTTTCTTTGATTGCAAAAAAAAAACATGTCCTGATTACCAGTCAGGGTTCAATAATCAATGGATATGTTCTTCGTTTCTTCGTGTTTTGGAGCGCCATGGATCATATGACAAAGGCACCTACCAGATCCTAAACCACTCGCATCCACTAGCCACCAGTCATTGGTTGGCAAAGGGGAATGCTGAAAACAATCATAGGAAACGGCTACCGTACCAAAAAAGGCCTGCAACTTAACTGGTCGACATAGAGACATATTGAGAAGTCATAAAGTCATAAAGCAAAAGTTCAATCAGGAAACTTACCCTCTGGTAAACAAACATAGACCCCGAAAATCACCAATTTTTAGTGGAAACTAATCTTCCAACCCCTATCTGCCAGAGTCTATGTTAATTTACTGGAGGGTAACTGGTACTTTCCCAGCCAACTTATGAGCCGTTGAGCCAATCAACTTCTGGGGTCGCCTTTGCCGCTTCAGGGCCGTGGGGCCCTAACTGGGACTGGGTGGGAAACTGGTCGTCTCCGAGTTGGCTAAGCCATGCTAAGGCCATATCGTCATACACATGGCTAGCAGAGATAATGAAACAAGGTGGGCATCTAGCTGAATCTAGCTAGCTATATGTGTAATTAAATATTATATAATATATAATGCGCAAAAAATATATATATATATATGGCAGTGGGTCAAAACCTTGTACCCCTGGTGAACATAAAAATAGCTGGTAAATGGATGTTCATCCCTCTAAAAATGATATTAATAGGTATTGACTCATAGCCATATATATATAGAGAGAGAGAGAGAGATAGAAATTCATGGAGCTATTCATGGAGAATTTCCAGCCAGCCATGAGCTATCCTCCTATCCATCTTCACCCAGCGACCATCCAGTGCCAGCTTGATATGTGGAGCATCCGGGGTGAACAGCTCTTCGCACGTTTCTGTGGCGAGGCAGGTGTCCTGCTAGGACCCTAGGACTCGGCAGTAGGACTGGTAGGATGAACTGCCAGGGGTGATCCAGCTATGGATCTGATCCTGGATATCCTCTTATATTTACCCTCTGGTAAATTAACATAACTATGGAAAATCACCATTTTTAATGGGAAAATCCACTATAAATGGTCATGTTCAATAGCTATGTTAAATTACCAGAGGGTATATGATTTATATGGTTACTGTTTATTGTATGGTATCCCAATTACCATATTGGAACCTAGCGCTGGTTGCATTGGACCATAGTTTTGATGGGCATGTTGGTTTCAGATTTCAATTCAAATGGCAGCCATCATTAACCATCATAAACCGGCATTAACCATCACCAACCATATCATAACAACATTTTTCAACCATTGTTAGCCATCACCAACCATCATTAAGCATCACACATCGATGCTTTTGGCCACTCTATGCCACTCTCATGGTCTGACCAAAGCAATGCTTGAATGGTCAGGTCCACCCCCACCTTCGTTGAGACAGCGAAGATTCCTGAGGCTGGGTGAACACTGCAGCGAAAATGGTGGTGGCCATTTTTTCGCGCATAACTCTCATGTTTCCAACTCTACATTGCGTTCAGGGGCATTCACGCTCCACGTTCTTTGTCACAGAAAATGCAACCAAATGAGAACAAAGAGCAGCTCTTCCAGGAACACGGAAAGAAACTGTCCATGAACAGCTTTTCGCTTACACCCAATGTCTGCACAGAGTGTTTGTTGAGTGTTTGAGGGTAAAACATATGAACGCCTCAAATGTTGGAACCAAATGTTGGACCATCTCAGCCAGCTGTTAGTTAACCGTCCCCAAGATAAATCCACATGGCAAGAGTAGTTCATCTTATAGGGATTCTATTCCAATGGTGAATCGCTACCTGACCATTGTTGACCATCAAGAACCATGCGTTTTTTGTTGTCCATTTTATTGGTTTCCATGATTATTAACCACTACTGTATGAACCGTTTTTAACCATGATTGACCATCATGAACCATTCGTAGTTTCGTAGTTTTTCCGAAATGTTCCCGCTTTCAGACAGATCTCCAAAGGGTACTTTCGCCTGCCCTGTGATCTCGCCGATCTCTCGGGGGAGAAAATATTCTTCCAGCTCACCAAAGCCTGGCGGTGATCACCATCATCCCAAGCACTGCCACTGCGCATTATCAATCCCTATGAAAATATATGAAAATGAATGACCATCCCCATCCCGATCCATCTGCCTGTGCATATAAGAGCCCCTACGAAAACGATCTATGATGAAGAATGACCCCGATTCAATGGATAGTTTACTCAAGTGTTTACCATGGCTCGGATCCGAGATGATCCAAGTACCGAATATGTTTGGACATACTGTGGATGGTTGCGAAATCCTGCACCAGTTGGCAACCGTTAGGTAACTATATGAAACATTCTAAATATAAGTGGATTAAAAGGGGATAAACCATATACCAACTGGTGCAGGATTTCGCAACCATCCACCGTATCACTTCGGCTTCAGAAGCCTCTCAGGTTCTGGATCTGGATCCATGGGGCCCTGCCAGTTCTTCTTTCGTTACGACATGATGCAGCCTCCATTGACTCCCATTGGGGTGAAATCATGTGAAATCCCGCATGCTCCTGGCAGCCAGGACCATCATGACAATCCCCTATGGCCTATGGCATACCCTCTGGTAAACTAATAGCTTGCTATTGAAAATGACCATTAAAAGTGGATTTACCCATTGAAAATTGTGATTTTCCATATAGTTATGTTAGTTTACCAGAGGGTATCTATGGATAAGGTCTGTTTCTACCATATGTTTATATCCACATATATCCACATTTTCCCATCACAAACGAGGACAAAAAACGCCCGCGTTTTCGTGGAGCTCGCGCCTTGTTTGCTGGGATCGATGTACCAGGGTGTGAACCAGCGCATCTCACGGTAGTTGCCATCGTTCGCCAGGTAGATCTTGGGTCGGATGCCCACAATTTTGCCTCAGCATTTTGGGGGGAAAATATGGAGCTGGTTGGTGGTGCAATAACCATCTTGAAAAATATGAAAGTCAATGGGAAGGATGACAACCCATCTATGAAATGGAAAATACGAACATGTTTAAAACCACCAACCAGGGAGTGGCATTTCTGCTGTGAGAAAGTTCACAACATGTCACAACCAACATGGGAATATCCCCCACCAAAAAGTCTCGTCCCCAACTCATGGATTTTGACAATCCCACATAGTCATTATTAGTAAGTAACTCCCGAACAAATCAATGCAGGTCATATCCCCATAAGACTTCTGGTTGAAACTAGCCAACTAACCATGTAAAAGCTTTATTAACTTATAAACCATGGTTAAATCCGATTTCAAACAGAACATAAAATACAATGTATTTATATAATACATAAACGTCGTTTTTGCCGTTGCCCTGGCTGCCCTGCTCCGCATGTTTTCGAAACACCACGCCACGGTTCACCGCCCAAACGCGGCAGTTGTACGGCACATTCCGGTGCATCACCTCGCGACGGTGACCGACAGTTTTGCGAATCTCCACTGTGCTTTGTGTATTGACATCATTCTTTAATAGAGTTTACTTGAGTTTACATACACGTTAAAGTAGAATTGACACTCTACATTGTGAATTGACATGAACTGACAATGTTGACATTCTACATTGTGTTTTTGATGAGTTTAAGAACGTTTAGAATTGTTTCAAACTGAGACGTGATGTGAAATGACATATACATTATGATATACATGATTACATGATGTTAAAATATGTTAAACTTATGTAAACAAAGGACCGTGAGTTCTGGAATTGATGGGATGTCAATCGTTCAAACTACATGGCCATAGGTCCAAGGCTCTGATATCATTTTTATCGTTTCGAGGACATCGTGGCCCATCGAAATGCTGGCTGCGCGGGACCCATCTTCATCATCTTCCATGTTATGATCCCGTGGGTCATCACTAAACTGGTTGGTGGTTGACCTACCCTCTGAAACATATGAAAGTCAGTTGGGAAGGATTATCCCATATAATTATTATGGAAAAAATGTTTGAAACCACCAACCAGTAAATGAGTTCCCAACAGCTTTCCACTTCAGAACTGCGTTCATGCTCTCCCCATCTCAACAGAAGCTGAAGGCGGGTGGCCCAGCTCAATCAGCCTGCCATCTGCCGAGGAACTGGCATGCCAATGTCACACAGAATGCCATCAGTGACATCACTTCTGAGAATATCTGCCATAGAGGACCAGGCATGCCTTGGGGCTTGGAAGGCTTCATGGCAAATCTTAGGCACCCAGCGAAAGAATGATTAAACATGCAATTTCTAGTTCACAGTCCTCAGTTTATAGCTGGTGGGGTAGCATACAATCAATTACTGACCTGAACCCAGACATCAAGGAAAGTCTTGATATTGAAATCATGAAAAGCACAGAAAATAAAGAACAAAGATATGTTTTTTTTCTACAGGATGTGGCGATCTTCCACCAATCAAGGAGAGGCCACATGTTCCCCTATCTCATCTTCAAAGCCGAGTGAGTCTGATTGATTTCAAGCACTATGAAGCACCGGAACTTCAAATATACACAAAAATAAACACATGTGCTACATGCACCCAAGATGTTGATTTCACACTTCCAAAATGTGGTTGCACTCCATCATCCGCAGCTGCCGGGGAGCAGGAAGGTGTCATTCTCCAGGAACCAGTCCTGCACGACACCGGGGGGGTGGAACTCTCCGATGTTGACTCCCCTCATAACGAACCTCTAAAATGAGGAGATCCAATAATAGAACATACTAAACCAAGGTTTCCTTTGGGGGATATCTGATATTAAAAGAAATTCATTAGTTAAGCCAGCTTTGCCCCAAAGAAGGTTTCAAGGTTCCAACGGTACAAACATGAAGTACTGGAGCTGGGACAGGAACATCAAGTTGGGTATGAATCATAAGCCGAATTACCACATAGATATAAATGTGGGTTTCCTAAACTGGGGGTACTCCTCAATCATCCATTTTAAGATGAGTTTCTATTGTAAACCATCCAGCTATTGGGGTACCCCCATTGATGGAAACTTCCTCGGATTTCACACTGTTGCAGAGTCGCCCCCTTCTTCCTCGCAGGTGTAGCCTGTAATTTCCAGTTCCTTGAGACACGTGGGAGGTGCTATGAGGTGCTGCAGTAGAAGCAATGGACAACACCAATGCTTTACATCGCAGGGAAATTATCTGATGTGGGTAAAACAATGTCATAAACCACCCATGACTGGGAATGGTTTATACCACCTAGAAAAATGGTGATGACCGGGGGATGCTTTATGGCATTGTTTTACTGACAGGTCAATGGAAATCATCTATCTGTAGGATGAGAAGCAGCAACCAGGTCAGGTATTTATGTTTGATTCCACCAATCACTTCTCTGCAAACATTATATGTGCATATTAGTATTACATATAATCATATGTGTTCATATGTCATGTATAGTTTATTGGCATGTAATAGGTAAGCAATTGATCTATTGGTTGTGTGCGGTATTGCATCCCATGCTTGGATTAACGTCTTCCAGCCCAATGAACGTGGTTGAACGCGTCATCAGACCGCGTCAGCCAAGAATCAGGGCCCGTTCGGAAGCTGCAACCTTGGGCTTTTGCCTCCTGCAGTGAATTGGTAGCTGCATCAGCCCGGCTCGTGGTGAAGCTACTAAAAATGATGAAAAATGAGACTATTCTCTGGATGGAATAGAAAACATAAGCATGCTTTAAAACTGTTGAAAGCACTTCCCATCTTTTTTGCCATGTTGGCAAAGTTTTCCAACTGCCAGCACGCAATGTCTCTATAGTCAATGTCTAGTCAATGGCACCATCGTCTCTTTTTTTTGTTCTATTGCTAATCGATGGACAAGTTATCTGATCACTTGGTGAGATCCTTGGAGTATGAAAAAAACACCTGCTGTCAACCTTTCTCCGCGACGGAGATTGTATCCATTTCTGATAGATCTATGAGAACATTGACCAAGACAACTCTGATAAGCACTCATTCACATGGCTAGCTTGGATACTCCACCAAAAAAAATCTAGGTCACTAGGTTTAACCGGCTCAAAACCTCACACATCAATCCACCATTCACCATTCACTCAGCTTTACCCACACTGAGGCATGGGATGATAGGCACTGAGAACCCTCCTTGATAGACTCTTTGATCCGCTGGAGATTGCCCTTGAAGTCCTAGGCGTCACATCCCGCTCCGAGAAGCATGGCATGCCCCTGTGATCAAAGCTGGGAATGAAAGATCCCTCTGCTTCACAAACAAGCCATCAACCCCAGGGTAAACTAACATAGATGTAAAATATCAACCATTTGTATCCATTTGTAGACTATTTTTTCCCGGGAAAAAAAACTTGCCTGTGCAACTAGTTGGGAATTTTCGGGAATGCTCCACTGGCTAACTATCAAGAAAATAATCCCAGCAACCCCCAGCAACCCATCCATTCCCTACTAAGCACCAGTAAGAAAAACATAGGTGCACGTGGCAGGTTGGGAAAGGCGATTTCTGATGGAATCTGATGGTATACATGAACCCGATCTGCCTGGCTTCATTGGAGGAAACAAGGTCTAAACAACCTTTAAATATAACTACGTATATATGCATACGTATCTATATATAATATGTGTGTACATAATATGTGTGTACATAATAATTAAATATATATATATATACATTGATTTATGTAAACTCATTAATGTGCATGTATAAATATATATATATACATAAATACACACTCCGGTAATCTAACGTAGCTATGGAACATAACAATTTCAAACTGGTAGATCAGCTACTTTCATAGCAAACTGTCAGGACTGTTCTGCATTTTAAGAGATGACATGGGTATAACCATGGTATAGCAACTATTTTAGGAAGTCAAACATCTCCATAGCTTATCATAGCATTGCCAATCTTAGATTTACCCAACAACAAAGAATGAAAATAGTTGGCTGGTGAGTAGATATTCCGAAATTGAAATCGCAACAGATTTAGAGGATTAAACTACCCATCCAATGTTGACCTACCCTCTGGTAAACTAACATAACTATGGAAAATCACCATTTTTAATTGGAAAATCCACTATAAATGGACATTTTCAATAGCTATGTTAAATTACCAGAGGGTATCTTTTTCCGTTTATATATTCAGTTTTCGACATCCAAGTCATCTTGGGGCCGCATCCGTCAAGTCACCATGGCCCATTGGTTCAGATTGCAGCTGGCCACCTTTACCTCGAAGCCCATGACTCAATGACAAGGCCATTGGAAGCTTCTCAGTTCTGTCTACATATCAATAACATACATGAATATAATGTGCATATATATATATATATACTTATATAATCTTATGTATACATACACGCAGCACACGCATGTGTATAAATACATAATATAGACCTATAGATCTATAATGATCTATATAAGTATGTACTGTATGTTCATGTTTGGTTTGTGGGGAAATCTGAAGAAACATATGATGCTGGGAGAGATTTCCTTCATGGAATAATCAGAGAATCCATTGGTGAAGATATGAAGAGAGTACAACATATTCATTCCGATATATACATATGTTGCATACTTACTGCAAGAACAAAATTGTTATGTGATTTGATTTGGGTATTTAGGCAGTTTCAAACATTCGCCATCGCAAAGCAGTGGGATTTTTCAATAGTCACATGTTCAATCAATTGTATAATATAGCATTATCTGGAAAAACAATAATTCACTAACCTGAATCTTGCGGCCATTTGGGGATGATTTCCTTCAAATAAACCATGATTCCAGGGTTCGGTCACGACGTGAGGTCGTTACAATTTACCCAGCATTATGTACCCTCTCGTAAACTGTCACATAACTATGGAAAATCACCATTTTTAATGGGTAAATCAACGACTATTTCTATGGTCATTTTCAATAGCTATGTTAGTCATTACCAGAGGGTATCCACAAAGGTTGTGTAATATGGATAAAAATATGGAAGCTATGGAAGCCATGGTCCATGATGATTTACCATGATTTACCTGTTGAAGCCGTTAGGATTTTTCATAAAATGGGCAACCATTGGGTAATCATAGGGTGCTGGATCCATAGTACTTGGATGCAGGGATCAATGATCATCCCTGGATCCCTGGATCCCTTCCGAGTACAGCTACTTCCGAGGTACTTCTGATTCACCTTCTATATCATACAGTATCAATCATGGTCACTCATTATTACCCTCTGGTAATTTAACATAGCCATTGAAAATGGCCCATTTATAGTTGATTTTCCATAAAACAATAGTGATTTTCCATAGTTATGTTAGTTTACCAGAGGGTATCCGGACTGGATGTGGTTGGGAAACTCCTGGATGGGCAACCGTTGAGGGTACCGGGAAAGAAAGTGCCATCCACGGGACACCCGGGACACCACAAATCCCAGGTGTAAGAAGAAAGTGGACCCCAGAAATCCCACAACGAATGCTGCCATCAGCTTGCAACCAGCTGCGAAAATTAGATGTATATATATATATGTATGTATATATAGTATATATATATAGTGTATAGTGTATATATATATATATAATGTACATAGTGTATATATATATATACACACACCTATCTTGGCTGGTATATCATATAATGTTGGGTCCTGATTAGTACCTAGGGTCGCTATTGTGGCATTTTTTCCAAATTATTCTGAAACTCATGTATTGTTTGGAGGGTTTGCTTTTGTGGCAAAACAAAATTGGGAGAGCCCTGTTTTTTGCAAAAAAAAAACTGTAATTGCTGAGAGGCATTCTTTTCCCAAAAACGCTGTAGCTCAGTCAAGGTAGGTTTGTTTGCTGGGTTCACTATTGCAGCAAGCTGTGCCAGAGCAGCTCCTGGAAGCCCAGAAGCGAA
>Ga0126342_10000310_pt1 | contig 47823 bp, 45 predicted proteins | sample Cyp1metagenome_FD_92528 | JGI IMG/M metagenome (GOLD analysis project Ga0126342, IMG submission 92528) | Coral microbial communities from Lord Howe Island, Old Settlement Bay, Australia - Cyphastrea 1 metagenome | ecosystem: Host-associated > Invertebrates > Cnidaria > Coral ...
AATGTATGTAATGTATGTAATGTATGTAATGTATGTAATGTATGTAATGTATGTAATGTATGTAATGTAATGTAATGTAATGTAATGTAATGTAATGTAATGTATGTAATGTAATGTAATGTATGTAATGTATGTAATGTATGTAATGTATGTAATGTATGTAATGTATGTATGTATGTTATGTTATGTTATGTTAAGTTATGTTATGTTATGTTATGGTATGGTATGGTATGTTATGTATGTATGTTATGTTATGTATGTATGTAATGTATGTATGTAATGTATGTAATGTAATGTTATGTAATGTAATGTAATGTAATGTAATGTAATGTAATGTATGTAATGTATGTAATGTATGTAATGTATGTAATGTATGTAATGTATGTAATGTATGTATGTATGTATGTTATGTTATGTTATGTTAAGTTATGTTATGTTATGTTATGGTATGGTATGGTATGTTATGTTATGTATGTATGTTATGTTATGTATGTATGTAATGTATGTATGTAATGTATGTAATGTAATGTAATGTAATGTAATGTAATGTAATGTAATGTATGTAATGTATGTATGTATGTATGTTGATTACTTAGATGTTCACCATGTGAATGTTTTGAGGAAATTAGCACATTCTTGAGTAACCATAGAATCTCCCCATTTTAGCCCCTGGGATTTCACCAGAAATCGGCGTTGTGCCAGGTCCTCGCCATGCTTGGGCAGATCATCACCGGCACGGGCTTAGCCTTGAAATCGCCCACGCCCGGCATCCGCATGCTGAGCATCGCCTATGGAGCTGCCATGGCACGGGACTCGTGATGGTTATGGCTTGAACATGTTTTAAACATTTTAAAACTAATATTCCATCTATCTATCCATCCATCTATCCATCTATTTGTCTAATATGCACCTGTTTCTTTCTCATCCTACTTGGATTGTCCTCAAACGCCGCATCGTCCCGTAAAAGCCCACGTGACCTACCCCTCGTTGACGAGGCCTACGTGTGGACACAGACGGTCTACCACGTCCTGCGGAAGGACATCGTCCGCCACAAGTATTGGGCCACCAAGATGTTTGGCGCCTCGATCGTGTTATCAGTCCCCCACATCCCAAAATCATGGGAAGGTGACGTCAACAATGGGCGTGTTTTTGGGATTGCCTTGTAATCATGAGGATTTATATATGTTTATCATTGTCTATCTATAGTGACAATCGGGATTCATGGGATCTAATTGGTATAGCCATGGTATACCCCGCAGCCTGCCTATCGTTTTTGGAGCGCAGAAAATGGGGAAAATTGTGATCAACTGTTGGATTTTGGCTCGATTTTGGGGTATTTTTTGAAAAAAAACATCACTATCAATACAAAGTGATAACTTGGGCTACCACTTGGGTTTCACTGGCTAAAGAATTGGGTTCAACCAACAAAGAAATAAGATCATTGGAACCATTTTTGCCAGGATGCTGTAGAAGATCTTCACCAAAGCACACACATAGCCCAGAAAGCCGGATATAGGGGTGGATCTCTGCCTTTTGGGTTTTGGGGGAAGGTTCTTGGGATTATCCTTCAGAGTATGGGATTCAAATCCCAATTGCATATGGTTTATGAATGTTTATGAATGTTTATGAATGTTTATGATCCAACCTAGATAAGATTGTTCGTTCTTTAAGCTCTACCAGAGTTCTGCACACAGGGGCCAATGTTTTTTTTTCGTGCGTAACAAACATCGCCCAGCAGCGGTGTGAGACCTGCAACTCAGTAATTTTGTGTAATTTTCATGTGGAACATGATGATGAACCGTTTGGGCCGGCCGTTTGGGAGGTTTCTTGGTGGGGTTTCTCACCCGCCAAGGCTATGCGCAAGCCATTGCTCTGCAGCGAGTCTTCCTCTTCTTCTTCATGGTCTTGACGGTCGCGGGCGTGCCCTTGTACACGCCACTGGATCAGCTTCAAAGTCAGGCCAGCAAGCCGGCAGGGAGATCATTCTTTACCATCCCAGAGACTGTAGAAAATCTGGGTATGGATCAATACCTATTAATACCATTTTTAGGGGAATGAACATCCATTTACCAGCTATTTTGATGTTCACCAGGGGTACAAGGTTTTGACACACTGCCATAATCCAAAGTTAGGGTGAAGAAGCATCGCAATAAGCGTTTTTTAGTGAGTGAGATATTCACGGTGAAGTGTTGGGACTGTTGGGATTGGGATTTTCACCCATGTCCCAGTTTATATTGACCCATCCCATCTAAAGCATCTAGGTGTTTGATACAAGACTGAACTCCTCCGTTTGTGTATAGAAGTTAGACCTCCAGATAGAGGAACTGCAATTTTAAAGGCTGCGAATCTCGTCTTTGTTCGTTCTATTCCCCAAGAAACCTATCTGGGGATGGGTCAACACCTATGAATTTACCAGACTGGGGGAATCAACATCCAGCACCAGCCATCAAGAGGGATACCATCCGGGTACCCTTTGGTTTTGACGACTTCATAGCCATCTTGAAGTCATCTGGCTGGATCTTTCAGGAGGCGCGCGATGCTGAAACCTTGCAGATGTTCAACGACTCCTTCTCAATGTGCATCTACTCTGCCATTGCACCTGGCTTGTTTAACAAGGGGGTTCCTGAAATGGTGGTACCAAATCATCCAAATTAGACCATTTTGGTATTGAAACTTATGGTTTTGGGGTACCCTCATTTTAGGAAACCTCTATAAAAAGGAGGGCTCTGGATGACTTGGAGATGGGTCGGACTTTGCACCTGAAGAATGGCGAAAATTCGTACTCTGAATGGCCAGTCACTGTTTTGAGGTTGGTGCCCGATGCTTCCTACATATGAATGGATCAACCAGGGTCCGCTAGGCATTTACTGGTTCCACACCATTGATCACACGCGCAGGGGTCAGTAGTTGAAGTTTTCTTGAGGGCCTGAAATCGGCTCTTGACGAGCATCGTCCCATCATCTAACTATTCAACCACTCAATTTCGTCGCTCCCCAGAATTGGTCTTTTTGCATTCTTTTTGCTAGATTTTCAGCTACAAAATAAGAAACCCAGTGAGAGGGTCACTTTATTACACGCCCACCAAAAACAACAGAAAAGTGATGAGAAGGGACATATTTCAAAAGTAACCTTTCGTAAAATCGCCCAGAAAAGAATGAACATGTCAACCTTTTCGTTTTTTTTTGGGTGGTATTACACATAAACACCCAAAAAAGATAGAAACCTGTTTCCAGGATGCTATAGATGATGTTTTTCCCCCGCTCAGGTTCTGACCGAGTGGTATCAAGCTGCTGAGCACAACCAGCTATTGGAATACCGAGCTGCTTGGACGAGCCGTTGGCAACTCGTTTTTTGGGGTCCAGAAGTGGAGGTGGAGGGACAGGAATTCACATATGACATTTGATGAGGGCAGCTATATGGGCTACATGTTGTCACAACAATACATATCAATACATGATACTTGGGTGTTTCTCTTGAAAATTCCACCAAGCGGACATCTTTTAATAGGGAAATGATGAACCATGATGAACCAGTAGATTTAGGGGTTTTCCAATATATTTCAGACAGGTTGTCAAATCAATGGGTGTACTGTAGATTTCCCTTCAACCAAATTTCTTGGATGTCCCAACTTGGCATTGGCGGATATAGATGGATATAGGCCATAGAAGCTTGGAGTACAAAACATAACGTATTTGTAAATGGGCTACACCAGTTATACCATCTTATACCCTGGCCCTGAGCTTACACGACTGGGATGCATTTCCAAAGGCCCGCCGCCCAACTTTTCAGGTTCAAGAGGCCAAAGAGAAGTTGCCGCTGACCGGCAACGGCGCTGCGAAGCCCCTGCTACGATAAAAGCGGTAGTTTTTCTCAATTTTTATCGGAGCCTGGGATGGGTAGGTCCCGAGATCAATTTTTGGACACACCCACATCCGGTGAAAACCTTTTGTGACGTAGAACAAAATTGGTGAAAAAAAACATGTGATGCAGAAACTTCCGGAAGAGAACAACAGTTGTTTCTCGGAAGCCATATTTATACATATTTATACATATATATATATACATATTTATACATATATATATACATATATATATATATATATTATATTAATATACATATTATATTAATTATATATATGATATAATTATATATATATATATTTGACCGTGGGTGGAGATGAAGGTGCCAGAAGCTGGCATCCAGCACCATGGTGTAGCCATGAGCAGCTGAGATTCTGGTGCTGAGCCGAAGGTCAAGTAGATTTTGCGGCAAAACAATGTAGAATGTAGACCTGACAAGCATCCCATGGGTCCCATGGCTTATTCAATCTCATTCCTGAAGTCTAATTTCATGTAATTTCGGAAGTCGAAAAAGGGGGAATCATCCCAAGAATGCCACGGTTTCGATGATTTTCCCGAGCTTTTGAATTACACAATTACACGCCCTGCGCGGTGTTGCGCACAACACCATGGCATGGGGACTCCCAATGGATGGTAGCCCTTCCATAAACTTCCCATACCAACAAAGGGGATCCTAATGGGATCCCTATAAATTCCAGCAATTTATTGCTTGTGTTGCTTTTTTGTTGGGGAAAATGCTGGAACTATTGGCGGGACCAGAAAACCCCACATATGCAAACAGTCACAAAAAATCGCAGGTATCTTGGATTCGCCATGCTTGATACACTTGGAAAATTACTGCACTGCCTGGCAGGAATCACAACTATTCCAAGAGGATACCCTCTGGTAATGACTGTTACATAGCGACATAGAACATGACCCAATCGAAATAGTGGATTTTCCCATTAATAGCATGGTGATATTCCATAGTTATTTGTTGGTTTACCAGAGGGTATAGCTGGTTCTATATCCCATTTATATCATAAATTTATATCCCTAATGAACAAATCCCCATGACATCCGAAAAATATCGGCTGCTAAATCCCATTTACAGTACATCTCAATGAAATCCTCATGTTCTTCTTGGTGACATCCTCAAATCTACATGACCATCCCACTCATGTCATGACAACTGGAGTCCGCTGGCTTCCAAGAACCACAAGTGGTGGCCGGCACGTTGGCGTCAGATGTCAAAAGTGGGGCGTTTGGGTCACTAGGGAACATGGCTTGGAAAAACGCGGGGATTCTTCACCCAAATCATCCCAATTGCCATGTTTTCCAACGTACTATGTGTGTTTGACCATTGAATTCATGCACTCTCAAGACAATGGGCAATCCATACTCATATCGTGTTAGTACACTGCCATTTATTGTTAATCCCATCACCCTAATATTAAACACCCCATCAATAGTCCCAATGATGTGGAATTTCCCTACTAAACCATGGTTTCTAAAGGGGTGTTTTATATTAGGGGGAAGGGATTACCATCTGGTTATTTAACATAGCCAAGGAAAATCACCATTTATAATAGGTAAACCATCTATAAATGGGCCATCTATACCATGGCTATGTTAAATAACCAGAGGGTAACATTTATGAACAGATGTCTTGCTGCTTGTAGCACCGATACCGCTGCCATTGGTCACCCACGAAAGAGCCAGGTCCAGGATTTTGGAGCCGTGACCATGGCTGCAACGATGAATGTGCGACAGGTTGGAAGTTTTTCTGGCCGGCAAGGAGGGGAATGGCCTTTTTTTTGGCTGGGATTTTCAGATGATGTAAATGATCTTAAATGGATATACATATATATATATATGTATATATATATATGTATGTATAATGGGATGGAACCATCAAAGAAATAGGATTTTGAAAGGATTTCGATGGGATTTCGATGGTTGCGATTTGGAAAGTTGGAGCTTTGGCCTAGCTGCTTGGGGTTTTTCACATCCCAATTTGCGCCCAACTGTGCCAGGTCTGTTCCATCATTGGTTCCTATGCCTTGTCGAATGCTTAGCGCATGGACGGACTTCAGACTCAAAGCCCAGGTGGCCACTACGAATTATCTGGTTGGTCATTGGTGGTTTCACATATGTTTTAAATTCCGTAGCATGTTTGAGATGATGATCCAACATGACTACAGAACATTTGTGGGATGGGTTGAAACCACCAACGGTTTATTCATTGATATGCAGGGTAGTGCTCTCAGTGTGGATGCATACCCTCCGATCACTGAGAGCAAGGCAAAGTCAAGAATCATTTGCAGTTGAATCTATTCAGCTATTTGGTGCGATGTAGGATCTGTGAACTTCGTTTACGTTCTATATAAATTGGGTAGTACTTGGAGTATAATCCCACTTAGTGTCTGCTTAGTAAGGGGGCTTTTAAGCTAAAAGTTATAACATGTTGCAAGCCACATGGGATAAGCCACGGCTAACCAGTTACAGTAGGATCATCCTGGATCGGAGGTATGGCCACTCCATCACCCAGCTTCAGATGACGGGTCTGGGACTCGTGTTCTCTGCCGGAGTCCCAGCGATTCGCCTGTTTCTTCCCCCAAGCAGCGAGAAAGATGTCACCGATTTCATGATATTTCATGTCCATCCCAACAAGTGTGATGATCATCCCACATGATTTCATTCTTCGGGGCATTTTAACCATGTTGAAACCATCCACCGGTTGGGTTACCAAATCATGATGGCATCTCCGAGAGCACCGTTGAACGCTGGGATTCTACTCACCTGTTGAAAAAAATCATCAGCCAATCCAATAGCCATAAAATCATAAACAAACCAGTAGAAGCAGTTCACAACGGGGTTTTTGACGCTCAATTCAGTCCACGGGCCTCTGCATTCACCGTACTTGATCGGCGTTTCCAGTCAAACGCCCCAACACTCTGCGTGATTCCGCACCTAATCCAGCCTCAAAATAATAAATACCTTTGTATGGGCCTCACACATAAGGAAATCCAACACTGAAGTAGAGTTTCTGAGGTGTATTTTTCATTATACATAGGGGGATAGGATTCTGTGGTCCTCAATTGGGCTCAGCTCAAGTTTTTCTAGGCCCTGGGACCCTGAACATAGTCTGGTCATGTTAAGGATTTTTCATTTCACCCAAGGTGTGGAAGTCTCAAGCGTGTGAGATTTCTTGGGCACATCCCAGATTCAATCAAGAAATGTCCATCAAGCCTCGTTTTTCAGCCGGTGCTCACCTCAGGCCTTGATTTACAAGGCCTTTGTGAATTACAAGGAGAGCTGGTCGCTGGTCGCGGTGGACTTTTTTCAATCCAACATGCAAAGGATCAGACTGAAATCCAACGGGGAAGGTGACAGACAGCTCATGGCTAGCAGGGCCAATCATTGACCAACAAAAACCGTTCAGCCAATCAGTTTTCTTTTGACAACAGTAGGCAGTACCCCATCTTCACATTGACATATCTTGACTATTCTTGACCCATGTTTTTTTTTGGGGGGGCTCACCAGGGTACCTGATGATATTGTTTCCAGCAGATGCTGTGCCAGGACCATTTGAACAACATGCACAGGAAAACACGGTATTGTATTGGTTGATCCTACATACTCACAAGGTGCGATATGTATATACATGATATTATGTATATATATATATAATATTATATGTATATACATATATATTATGATATTTGAGATGCAGGATACATCCAATGTCACTCTAGCTGCTTCTATCCGGCGTGTTTGCATGTTGAGGATGCCCCATTCTGCTGATGTTTCACTTCACAACAGCCCTTTCCATTTCGGCCATCGGCAGGAGACTCCCAGCTCTGCAGAGAAAGCGGCCATCTGTCAGGACTGGGGGTCAGCGGTAAACACATCACTCCACTTGTGGAGTCTGGTTTCTAATCACTGAGTTCACAAGGTGTTGTTGCCTGGTAGTAATTCACCATAATTCAACATGTATTTGATTTTTAGCCACCAGTGACCCCCACATGTTCCTCTTTGAGGCTCCTGAAGATGCACTGGAGAAGGTGAAAGGAGGCAGGTTTATCGGATGTCGTTGGGATTTAGTGGGATTCAGCCAACAACACATGGGTTATATAGTTTTATGGAACTTATTGGGAATATATGGGATTTAGTGGGATTCAATGGGATTTAATGGTATAAAGCCTTGAGCCGACCAGTTTTTGGGGATATGATGGGATACAGTGATGGGATACAGTGGGATATCATGAGATGTAATGGAATATCATGGGATACATAAATTATATTATCATTCAATATAACTATATATATATATACACACACGGAATAATACGTTCCATGGTCAAAAGTTAGGCAAACCGCCCAGTTCTTGGGCAATGGTACTTAATCCACACATAAACTCATCGGGATTCACAGCCAATTGTAAAGGCTCCCATCATTGGATGGATGACGAGGAACCCTATATACCATGGTTTGACCATGAAACAGATGGGTTGAAGACACGAAACCATGGGCATTCCAACCATCCAACCCAGGGGTAAACCCATCAGCATTGCATGGGCATCAGTAGCGGGGCTTTCATCATTTTGCTTCATCCCTGCATGACGAACAACGTGGTGATTCTATATACCAGAACCACGCATATATATATATGTATAGATGAGGATAGATGGTTGTATGATGTACATTCATGTTTTCTTGGAAAAACGCGTCAAACAAACACATCGTACAACCACGCGTCGTAGACTCTACGTGTCTTTTCCAACGTATAGTTGAATGTCTGTTGATGAAGTACCCCCATCTGACTCAGGTGGGGTTTGAACTTCGACGCCAAGGCCTGGCTCTTGGGGTGTCATTGGGGTGTCATTGGGGTGTCATTGGGGTGTCATTGGGGTGTCATTGGGGTGTCATTGGGGTGTCTGTTAAACTGGACCCACTTTACATTATATATATACAACTATAATATATGTATAATATATATATATATATATATGTATGTATGTATATCAGATTGGTCATAAGATGAGGATCTGAAACTATCCATAATGCTCCATAATCACATTCAGATCATTTTGCCGCATACTGTAGCCATTCGGGTTGCGTGGGCCAAAGATGAAGGTCATCCGGTGGAAAAACCTAGTGGCCTAGTGGTTCATGTGATCATGCGACCTTGAACGCAACGGAAACCGAGAGTGCTATCGCGGTAATCCAACTATAGCGATAGCAAATGGCCTGTTTGCAGAGTAATAGCGGTGATTTTCAGAGCAACGTCTCAAATTATCATGGTTGCATTGGTGATGCAAGCTGCGCGATCCATTTCGAAGAAACATCCGCCTCATATCAAACTCGCAGGCTCGGTGTTATTTTGGCCAGCCATCATTCACCATTTTAGGAATCAATGGTTGTAGCATCTGAAAATGATGATCGTACCCTAGAATGGCTCATCATTGGTAAAAGCACCCCAGCCATCAAAAATGGAACAGCATTTGGGAGTCTGGTCATGGCGCCAATCAGGCTGAGCGGATGATGCTAGTGACTAGCGATGTATCGGGCAGGACGTTTGAATGCGGCCGCGATTCAGAAAGGGTGGCGAAGCTTCAAGATCTTCAAGACTTCTTGGTGATGAGCGCAAAGAAAAGAACGATGGGGATGTCACTCATAGAGATGGGATTAGCCTCAAAACATCAGAGAGTGGTTGATTCCTAGGCTGTGTTGATCCAGGGTGGGATGTTGCTACCAAAACTGGCACTTTGGCTGGCTTGGGACCTCAAGCGACCAAGCGACTCATGGTTCATTGGAAAGGGGAACTCATCAATTGTACTGCGTCAATCAGGTTTGGGATTGTAGATCATCCAGATCACTGCAGGCTTGGTGGTTTCGAACGTTCATCAGTCTGAAAAAAACCCTACTTGCTACGACTGATCCATATGAACTTCGTAATATTTCGGGGCTGAACTGAACGCAAGGAAAAAAGCGCAGTCAGATATAGGGACTTAGTGTGAACCTATGACTACATTCCATATATGCACATACATCTCTCTCTCTCTCTCTCTGTCTAGAATACAAGTATATATTTACTTGTCTATATGTGCGTATATACCTACTCTCCAGTTATACACTGACCTTCACAATTCACAACTTGCATGGGTGAGTGCAGACACCAGCCACATCAAGCAGGACTTTTTGCACGCAGGATGATACGTTTGTGCTGTGGTGTTTGTTTAACTCAGATTTCTATTCAATTTCTATTCCATAGTTGAAGATAGATGAATCATGATCTAATAGAAATTGGACATCTGATTGGAATTGATCTAACCTTGGAAATCTGCTTGAATGAATCTGCTAGTTTAAATCTGATGTGGTCATTTTTTCCTGTTCGATCTCCCGGTGATTTCAAGGCCTTGAGGACCTCAGATGTTCCTGCCATTTCTCTGCTTGCCAGTTGCCTCTTGGCTCATCGCTTCTACGCTGCTTGGAGAACTAGCTGTGCCCCAGAAATATCCAAAAACAAGACATCCTAATAGCAATCACTGTGACGACGTCAACAAGAATTTGCAGTCAACAGGGATCCATATTTCTGACTTCAACTATTACAAGCTACATCTATCTACAGCTGTTCTATTCCCAAAGACCTGGGAACCCCTGGCCTTTGGCGCTCTCTTTTTCCGGCATTCCGCGTTGGCGCCATGCCGGCCCCCGAGATGCGACCATCGGAGTATGAGAACATCTTGCGTCAGGACCGGTGGCCGGTTGGGGAGAAACGGTTGTTTAAAAACAAAGCACGCAGATAATGGTGGTTAGTAATGGTAGGAAAGAACCTCAACCATACCTGGTTGGTGGTTTCAAACATTTTTTCGTTTCCATAATATATGGGATAATCCTTCCCATTGACTAATATTTTTCAAGATGGGTAAAACCATAGACCTCGGAAGAGAAGTTCCACAACGCATTCAAGATACAAAGCGCACATGGAATAGGTTATCCCTGTTTTGGAAGGATCTAACCACAAATAAGAAATGGCAGCTCCTTATATATGATGCACTGATTAGGAGTAAATTGCTATAGCATGCTATAGCCTTGAAACTATACATTTGACCCAGTCGCTGCGCAAAAAGCTGGATGCCTTCCACCTGAGGGGATTGCGCAGAATTCCTTTTTTTTTTTTCAACGACGTATATAGATAGGCGCAATACAAATTCGAGGGTCCATGAGCTCACCTCTCAAGCTGCATTCCCTAATCAGCCCATCAAGAAAGCAAAACCTTTTTCACGAGAATTAGATGAGAGGCGAGCAAGGTTGGCTGGACACATTTTACGTGCGCCAAATTCTGACCCCCGCAGACAAGTCTCATACCAGCCAGATAGTGCTGAAGCCATCAATTCAATGGCCATTTCAGGATCCTAGATTGGAGGTACCAACCATATATATCCCCACAAAATATGGCCTTATATGGTACAGTACCTCCGTTTTAGGATCCTGGATTTCCCATTGGTCCAACATGGTCCAACGAAATCATCCACGGAGAAGCCACAGAGACTATGATGGCTGGGCAAAGCAAATAACGACCTCACTGTTCTCCCGAGCCCTGGAAATCATAGTTAGTAAGGGGAATCATCCCCAAATGGCCTTAATTCAGATTAGTGAATTATTATAATTTGCCCAGATGATGGGGACCCTTTTCAAAACAATAACATTCTACGGGCAGCGAGACAAGGAGTAGTATGAGACCATGCCAAGCGCCGAAGCATTCTTTTGAGTTGCAATTGTCTGCGACTGAATGCATGGCAAGGGAAAAAATGGTTAGTAGTGGTTAGTAATGGTTCGGTTAGTAATGGTTGATATTAGGTTAATAGTGGCTAATCATGGTTGATGGATGTTGATGGTTTATGTATAATGATCAGTCGTGGCTAATGGCTCATAGTGTTGGTCCCATCACGTTCATATGAAAAACCTGCCAGTGGTGGATGTAGGGGATGAAACGACCATACAATGGGGGTGTTTGATATGAAAGGGGGCTGGGATTGGAACAGTTGTACCATCCTGGAGCATCTTTCTGTTTTTTCTTGGAGGTTGCTATATACTTACATGTAGATATGATACACGTATGTACCGTATACACTTTGTATACATATATATATATACGTATGTATATAATGATGCACATATATGTATGTGTATTGTATACATATGATGTATATATATATATATATATATCTATATATATATATCTATATATATATATATTATATATATATATATTATATAATATATTCAATATTAATTAGCAAGCTGGTATAGATTCGTTATGTAATACTCCGAGCCCTCGGGTGGAGCCACCCGGATTGCTGGCTTCTGCAGCTTGGAGGATTTGACCCGTCTGACGTAGATTCACAACTCTTTGCTGATTTGGGTATGGATCAATACCTATTAATAGCATTTTTAGGGGAATGACCATCCATAAATCCCAGCTATTTTGATGTTCACCAGGGGTACAAGGTTTTGACACACTGCTGATTTTGCTGTCTCTTTAAGTCCTCTTTGTAGATTCAATTTTTCCTTGCAATGCTTTTGGCTGCTTCAATGTCACCGCGGAGCCATCGCTCTTTCACCGAAAAAATTGGCCTTGTTGGTTTCCCTGTGAAAACAGACCGACTTTTGCTGGTGAAGTTCCACTTTGCGGCGACCGTAAACTTTGTACGCCCCCCCAAAAAAGAAAATGTTTTTTTGTTTCGTTGGTTTCTGCTATGTTTCTGCTAAATCCCAGAGAATTCCCAGTGTTTTTGTTTTTCAACACAGGAGCTCACGAAGCTTCAGGAGGTGCTGTTGAAACAGCACCAGTCCCCTGGCGGATGTGGAAACCCCAGGGTATCCGAAATGGAAATTGACATGGAAATTGGAGGTGATCATCTTTACATGGACCATTCTCCATAGCTATGTTAAATCATGTTACCATATATAATATAGGGTATCCCCAATTGGTTGATTTTTAGTTAGCAGTTATTTTTGTTGGGGATGACTCGGGATGACCATAATCCATGAACTAGGTAATCCTATGTTAATCCTGTTAAGGAAACCAATCAGGATTAAATGGATATTCCCATTCGCACCTGTAGGTAATACAAAGGTGACTGGACCGACCAATAGTGGAATATATATAGGGATATACATGGATATACTTGGCCATATTGTTCTTGGGTATAGTTCATTATGTTGAAACCCAGATGTGGTAAGGGCTCAAAACCTCTGATCTTCCAGAAAATGTGAGACTGTGATGTGAGCAGAAGGGTACTGATCGGGGTTTGACCAGTTTGATATCGATTATTTCGTGCAAAGGAACGTTAGTGGTATCAACAGGAGGGATTGATCCAGCACAGGGATTCAACCAGTAAAGATGGGGCAAGCCACAATGGGGGATATATTATCATGGGGATGTTAACATGGGACAGTATAGCCCCGAAAATGATGACGGATTCATGATCAAATGTTGGTGCCTCAGACAAGCTCACATGAGCAGTGACTAGTTGGCCCAGTTGAGCACAGGTTATGTTTTTATCATATAAATCTGTGTTGTTATTAAGCTGCCTGGTTTATTGGGGATGATGATCACCATGGTAATCCCAGCCAACCTATGTCAGCGGTATGTCAGAAGTATGTCAGGACCTCGCTGGAAATGATGAGAATTTAGCCAGCAAAAGGTATATATTTTTATGTACAGTTGTCTATCCATACATGTGGAAACAAGTGTGTAAATCCTATACTGTACATGTGAATATGCAAAACTATATAATGCATGTACATTTTTGATGCCTTTTTCTATGCCTCTTGGAATATGCGCTAGCTATTTTGGTGAATTTCGGGGTCACAATAACTTTGGACCCACAAAACGGATGAACTGCGGATTCGTCACAACTGCAGAGAACCATCTTCCTATAAATCGACTGGTTAAGTTTTGATAGTTGGTGGCTATCTTGCTATAACTGGGAAGATAAGATACTGTACACTGTACTTACCGCCAAGCGGGGTATCAGTGGGTCACGTCAGCTTCCGTCCTGTCCTTTGTTCCTGTGGTTGGTTTCTAGGTCATAAATGGTCGCGTTCAACGAGTAGTAATTATCCGACTGATAGTGATTGGGGCATATACATCTGTAACCATCTATCTAACCCCATTTATTCGCATGAAAACGGATTGATCAACTGATCATAGCGAACATGTGTAGGATCGCTGTGAGGTCCTTATCTAGCTGAAATCTTTTGCTCACCGCCCGTCACCGCCCGAATGAAGGTTGGAAGTGGCGCGAAAAGTGGATCTCACGTTTTGCGTGGCTAAGGATGACCCACGAGGCGGGGACCCCGACAGATTGCTATGGCAGAGACTTCGAATTCCAAGGCATCTTTTTTCTGGTTCCATTTTCAGTGTGTCCAGAGGTGCCCTCTGGTAAACCAACAGTTTGCTATTGAACATTGCCATTTTTATAGTTGATCTACCCCTGAAAAATGGTGATTTTCTATAGTTTTTTGTATGTTTACCAGAGGGTAAACCTTCACTCCTTCCAGGACTTGATGCTCGAGGCAGCATAGATGATGAAGATGTTGGTATTCGGTTTCTTGGAGATGAGGGAGGGGCCAAAAAAGATAGAAACGTGGGAAACCTGAAAAATGAAGCAACTATGAAGCACATATAATCTGTACCGTCTGTACCTGTAACATCCTGGATACAGCAATGATGGCACACATATAAAAGGCCAACGCTTTTGTTGCACCATCCAGGTAGAAGTATGTCTGTAGGCCCAGTAAATCCCAGCTGATCATTCCTCCAGTCTTCAAACTTTCAAACCGCCGTCGCAGAATCTCTTCCCCCAAAAAAGATACCGCCCGAGAAACTCTGGTTCAGTATTGGATCCATGATATGATATATTTATTTTCGGTGATCTAGATCGGGGGTATTTAAAAAAAAAGGTGGAGGGAGGTACAGGTGCTTCTCTGACTCAAGATCATGGTATTTGCCATGGTATTTGCCAAAGTCAAAATGGATTGTCATTGTCTAATTGGCGATGTGTCAAGACCTATATTGCCATGAGGGGATGAATATCTATTTATCATCTATTTTGGTGTGAAAAAAAGGACCAGGGTTTCGACCCATAGCCAGGCAACCAGCTGAATTGATGGTCTCAGAGCCAACCAAACAACTTCACGTCCTGCAAATTTCTTCACCTCCAAAAGTAAATTATAGCCACCAGCGGGGAAATGGGTCATATGACCTCTTTAACTAGCCATTAAACCACCCCCAAGGTTAGCTGGGGTATTGGGAGCAATCCTGGCATTATATAGTATATACTTTGTAAGTTTCCCATGAATCAACGGATAGCTTTAAGACATGAATTCACTGTATAGAATCAGAAACAACCAGAAAGATATCAATTTGACAAAACACTGTCAGCCTTTATGGCTACATATTCACATCATATTCATCTTGCACTTTGGCAGCAGCCCTGAGGATGGTTCCCATGGAATACCACACAGCCACTTTCGACGACCAACAATGTGAGACGGAGTTTGAGAGTGGCTATGCCAAGTGTGCCATGTCCAAACTTCGAACTCGGTGGGATTTTCGGCAAAGAAGTGGGCATGAGCCGCCCTAGCTTCTTTTTTCGGAGGCCAATTCTGGGAACTTGAAACTGCTGTGACCTTCACCAAGGTCAGATGATATCCCCCTTTCGCGATGCCAAATAGTCATATTATATGTATGTAATAACTTATACATACTTATACAACTTGTAATTCATGATTTAAATCACATGTATTATATATATATACACATGTATTTATTTATTCATACATGTTATCCCAAATAAATAGCTTGGAGATGACCAAACAAAGCAGGTTCACTCAACCGTACTTTTTCTGCGCGGATGTCTGGCTTGGGGCAACCAGGATCCCCCGGGTAAGGGTCTTCTGAGGCATGCAATGGCAGAAGTTCACCTTGCGGTTGCTCTATGGTGAGGTGCGGTGGGAACCCGGTGGGAACGGATCGTGTTTTGGAGGCTCCCAGGCTCCGGGGAAAAAACAATGGTGACCCATGAGAGCTATGGCAAAAAACGTTTATTCAACGTCCGCACTGGGAACTGTTTGTTATGAATTGATTTATCTTCTTTCGTGGATGATTCTCTCCCGTTTTTCTGTGATTATTTGTTTGCTCTCAAGTGAAAAAAACAACTCTCACTGCATAAGAAAATGGATCTCCAGCCCTTCACTGGGTCATACTGGGTCCAGGATCTGGCCCAATCTCCAGGATATCCAACTCCAATACTGAACTAGAATTTCGAGTTGGGGGGTATTCAATATTAGGGGGAAACCTGCACAGATTTTGCAAGTTACCATTTTGATGATTGTACACAGTAATAGTATTCATATCATTTTATATCTAATGATGCAATGATTCAACACACATATTATCACATATTTCTCAAGTCCCTAAGAAACACCAGATTTTCGTTGGGTTCATCGCAGGCTGATAGCCAGCGGGCCCAGCTGGCGCTTGAAGAGGACCGTTTCGTGGATGAGGCGGGCCGAGACGGACTGGACCAATGCTGGAGCGAAGGTTTGGAATGGATCTGATTTGTAGAATTTGTAGAATTCATGGGTTAAAGCAGCCACTTAATATGGGATATTTTTAGAGGGTTTAATGGGATTTTGCTATACGCAACAATTAATGATGCTCGGCTGTGTCTGAAAATGCCATGGTAGACCTGCAAAATGGCCATTGTGAATGGAAAAATGATGATTGACCATCAAATTGAAGGGTACCATAGGGTACCATATTTCCAGACAAGCCCATATTTGTAGCTGATTTACTAGGTATGGAGTTGGTGCAGCCTAGAAAACACTTGGAATTTCGAAGTCTAGTTCTGGTTCTTGGGTGATTCTGAATAGAAGAGTTGAGTTGACTTGAGCAAGGTGAGATTGGAATTTTATGGAAAACATGTTGCAAGGAAGAAGCCATGAGATATCCAGGAAACAATGGGGATTTTCCTAAGCAACACATGCGACGGGAAGAAAGGGGGATGTTATCGAAGATCACCTCCGAAGGGTTCAAAATATCACCAGATATGGTGGTTTCATCATTTCTCTCGCAGTTCTCCTTATACCGTAATACCCCGTAAATTTACCATGCAGCCCCGGAGCATTCAGCTTCCAAAGACGATTTTACTTTTTGACAGGGACATCGGCATTTTGTGTTTGGGTTCCATGTGTTCAGATTTAGGATCAATTATTTATCTTTGGTTATCATCATAATTAGCCAGTATTATGAACCATTAGGGATTATTATTCTGATCCATGATCATCCATGAGCATTATTAACTTTCATTATTTTTCTTACCATTAGTATCTCAATCAATAATTTCATTGTCACATGATCATCATAATGACAACCGTGATAACAGTTTCTATCACCAAGATGCATGATTATGATTATCACCACTGTTAATTACATTAGTATCAGAACGGTCACAGTCAAAAAGCTGGATTAAATCGGATATATAATCCACTATGATATCATAATTCCCTGTCATCAATGGATAATGCATTAGATTTCCCTGTTAATTATCCATATTGTGGGATGGTCATCGATCCATAGGGAATTCTACTGACCACTTCATAGGATTGCCAACAATGGTGGGAGGACTAGAAGCCATATACTATCTTTTGACCATGGCACATATCAGTCACTGTTATTATCATACTTACTACATCTTACTACTAACTATAATTTGCTATCATCACAGTGACAACAGTTATTATCATGATCATTGATTCTCATTTTCTCCAGAAATGATACATAGCAGTAGTACGATAACCATATAATATAGCATCATAGAAATTTAACATCCAGAAATAATGATCCAGTAGAAACCATCACGGTGAACATGATCATATTATAATCATATTACTATCATAATGATGCAGGAATTTAGAGTTCCGTTTTATCATATTGCTGTCAAATTTTAGTAGTGATTATCATACAATCGTATTATATCATATTACTATTACTATCATATTATATATTACTATTAAATCATATTACTATTACTATTATATTATTATTAATACTACTATCATACTATTGCTTGTTCACCTGCAATTTGTTCAAACCGCGTTTTTTTTTTTCTGGTTGGGGATGTGGAACTTGCCGAATGTTGTGCTTCAGTGAGTCAATAAGGAAAGGTCGACTGACCACATATGTGTGAAATCATCATATTACTGTCATAAGATTTATTTTAATTTTTCTAAATCGTGATTACCATAATTGACTATAATCATGAGATATCATAAGATTATCATCACTACTAAATTATCATAACTAATAACAAAAATATCCAGGAAACAGCAACACAAAAAGTTCTATATTTACTAGCGTTATTCTTGATGATCACTATCCTCCAGATCCAGGAAGCAAAAACAACACCAGAGAACAACAAACTCGTATATTACTATCAATAATTACTATATTATCAGATTATATCAGATTACTATCATAATTCCAAAATTACTATCATCATAATTGCTATTGATATAATATATTACTATCATAATTACTACAAACATTACTATTAATATTTCATTGCTGTCAAAACCTTAAAACCTCCATCCGCAGGAAGATCTGCAGTTGCGACCTGCATGGAACATCTCATGGCAGGCTGCGCTGAGAGTTGAAAAAAACCTGGGGTTGGCCGGGAAAAACCATTGGGTGAGTTTTATGGGATTCTTCATGGGCATCTTTTTACCACGAACCATGGGGATTAACCAATAGATCATGTAATGGGTGTAACCAAGGGAAAGACTAAAGGGATATCATCCCCTTTCTGTTAATATGGTGAAATCCACGAATGGTTCACGAAGTTATGCACTTCCAAGTAGGATCCGAGTCTGATTTTGGTGAACTTGAATGATACGTATGAGAAGTTCTGTTGTGTCGTAAATAGACAATATAGACAGTAATGGGATTTAGAAAGTGAAGGTATTTTACCCCCTGGTGTTTTCCACCCAAAATTGGGTTTACACGGGAAAAAACGCAGGATGTTGATTCTAAAATTGGGCTGGATCAAGTCGAAAATGGAGGTTAGGAAATCCCAGCAAGAAAAATAGATTGGTAGCAAAAATATTGAATCCGACCAAGATAGTATCAGTATGTATCAGTGGTATATCCAATCTTTTTCTTCAAACAAGAGAGGCAATGCTAAGACACGACCAAAGCCTGTGGGTAACTTGGAAACCTTGGAACCAACACGGGGATGGGGCAAGACCCTAGGTATTCCATTGCTTTTCCCATCAAACGATCACAACAAAAAACTAGAATTTATGGACTTTCATCCCTTTGGTCCATGCAGAAGTCGCAACCAGTTCTCCTCACAGGAAGCCTCAAAGACACATCGTAGTCGCAACCTGATGGGCTCTGTGCGTAAGACCCACAGCCTGAAGATGATTCTCGGCAATTTTTGGTTGGTGAAATTCGTGGCTTCTTCGAGCCATTTCTGGCGAGAAATAGAACCATCAAGAATAGGGATTTAACCAGCCAAAATGGGGGACTTAACATGATTTATTCACTAAAGATGCCGATTTGATGTGATTCAGTAAAGCCAAGAAATAGGGAGATGAAGCCAACCATTGATGAGATTCTCCTTTTTTCTATAGCCAAGAGGCCAAGACGACATTTTTTCCGACCAAAACTTCATGTCCGGTGGATCCAAGTACCCGGCGATGGCAACACATCCAAGTCATGCAAGTCACCTATGGGCCACCTATGGGCCTCGGTTTTCTGGTGGAAGGATTGTATGAACTCAATTGGCTATGGATCAATACCTATTAATACCATTTTTAGGGGAATGAACATCCATAAATCCCAGCTATTTTGATGTTCACCGAAGGGGTACCAGGTTTTGACACACTGCCAATTGATCAATTACTTAGTAAGCTTGGGCCTTTGGAATCCTTGGGACATTAACTTCATGATGTCAAGAACACGAAAAGTTACACTGCACACAGACGTATACATGTTCCATTTCAACATTGATAGTCGCGTGCTAAACTCCACAAGGTTTCTCTGCGGCTTTGGCGAAATTTGGCCCGGGAATCCAACTTTCATCATAGATCTTTAATGATGTATCTACATAGGTATCAACAGTGTTTTTTTGATGTATGTATATAGAATATGCATGTATACTTACATGGCGCACACACATAATCATACTGTGTATATAATTGTATATATACATATACACTATACATACATCCGTACACAAACACAAACAATATGTACTGTATATACACAGATACAAAATAATACACATTTATATGTATATATATATGGGTATGGGTCAATACCTATAGATACATTTTTAGTGGGATGAACATCCATAAATCCCAGCTATGACTTGGGGTTCACTAGGTACCAGGGTTTTGACCCATCCCCATGTAAATCGCCCCTGGCCAGGAACGAGTACCTCTGGGAAGACACCTGCCTGGGGCGCTTGGTCCTGCCGCCACGCAGCAAGCCGCAGATGTTGTGGACCTTGCTGGGATCTCTCTTCATCCTATGGGACCGGGGGCACAAAAATGTGGGAAACATGTGGGAAGCCATGGGTTATAAACCATAGAGAAATGCCGGTGGACCTTCAAAAAATCACCAACAATGAAACTGTTTTTTTTTTTTTTAAGTTTGTGAGCCATGCAAAATCTAACTGGGGCATACTGGTATGACATTAATCTAGCTGGGCTATTCCATATGTCACTGGGCTGGCGTTGTGTCGGAGATTTTGCAGGGTATCAGATGAATCTCAGATGTCTGTTCTGCACATCGTTTGTTTTTGAACGTGGGGAGGGTTACGGTATTACTCTGGGAAAATAATAGTCAATGGTTGGGTACAAATCACTGTACCTACAAATCATCAGAGAAATGCAAAGCAAAATATTAGTAAAGCAATAAGAAGCCACCCATATTCTCATGGTTCATAACACCCATTGATGGTGATTTTGGGGATGGTTTATGAGTTTATGGCTGATGGTGATGGTCAAATCTATGGCTGTACCGGCTTTACCCACCAAAAACATCACTCTCTTCATGGGCTTTGCTCAACTCGGTGGACTCCGAAGTGCGTGAGCCGGTGAGCCGATGGTCATCTTGGCCATCTGATGTTTGTCTGCGAAAAAAAAGGGGGAAAGAAACTTGAAAAAAACAATGATGCTGGGATATTCACTTACATAGGCCTTAAAAAAAGGCCTTATATATGGTAGGTACCTCCAATTTAGGTTCCTGAGATGGCCAGTGAAATGATGCACCCAGATTTTTCCGAAATATGGCCTTTGGGCAGATCCCTGGGTTTTTTTGGGGTTTTTTGGGGTCCCTGGGGTCCAAAAAATCCCCGCCATCACTAGAGGACTTGATCACCATCCCCCTGGAGTTTTTCCAGCTTTCGGACCAAGTTGGTATCTTCACCGTCATGGGTCGGAGCCATGGCCGAGGTGGCCATTTTTTGGGTGGGCTGGGAATACTCATGGAATATTACAGGAAAAATGGGAAGTTGATGGTTCCCCTCTGGTAGTTTGTTACAGAGCTATGGAAAACGGCCCACTTATAAAAACACGATTTCCTATTGACATGGTAATTTCAAATACCGGTAGCGACGTGAGAGTACCAAAAGGTACTCGTATGTCACGTTCTTTTTATCATGAACTATGTTGCGCAACTGGATGTTCGTCGCCTTTTCGGGCAGGCCACTCACAACTTCTCACAACTAGATTTCTAGTTGTCCGGTGACAGATGGGGAAACACCTCGAGTGTCCAACTTAAAAGGTTGTCAATTTTTAGGGGATCAACAAAGCAGGTGTTTGAAGGTTGGGGGGGTTAGGGTTGACGTTGTTGCTGTTAAGACTGTTAAGATATGAGAGGAATCCACTCCAAGTGACTCCAAGTCTCCGGATTCGGGACACCAAAGCCATGGACTCCATGACTCAAGCCTAATCTACCCTCTGGTAAACTAACATAACTATGGAAAATTACAATTTTTAATGGGAAAATCCACTATAAATGGTCATTTTCAATAGCTACGTTAAATTACCAGAGGGTAAACATATCTAAACCGTTTTTGGACTCCTCACCGAGGATAACCATGGGATTTTGGATGCTCGATATGACGCTTGGAGCGTTGCGATCTGGTTGTCTCAGGAAAAGGGCCAAAGTGGGCCTCGTTTTTTGGAGCCACCTTGAGGATGGACATATGTTGGTGATCATTCGTGATTAATAATGATTAATGATAGTTAAGAATGATTAATAATGGTTGATAGTATAGTTGCTAATGGTCAATAATGGTCAAGAATAGCTCATGAAACAAGTTAAGAATGATTAATCATGATAATCTCATCAGACTTATTCACTATTATTGCACAACCATTATACCAATGACAATACAATAATGTCTTATAATGATAAATCATAACATTTGACAAACATTATGTCAGACATTATTGTTAATATTTTAGTATCCAACCATATGTCTTAACATATCTCTTTTTAAATAATGATTATTCATTACCATCACAAGACATCCTTGCGGCCCGAGCGGTGCGCCAACCGTGCACCAAGCAAGCAGAGAAACCCTTGTCGACGACAAACCGTCGTCAACTTCTCCAGATTTCTTTTGAATTGCCATGGTGCTACAGCATAACTACGAAACCATTCTCACTTAACATCAGTTAAGCAATTTTGCCCTTTGTCATCCATCATAAACCATTCTTCAACGATGACCAAGGTCCATTCAGGTCATTCTTTGTTCCAACTTCCCAGTTGAAGGCAGCAACTTCCAGCATTCTGAGGCCGATGAACCTGTTCTTTGGCGTTGAAACACAGGGGAAGACGAAGATGCGCATCCTGCCCTTGGCGAGGATCTATTGCCGCACCTCGGATCAATGTGAGTTGAGAGATCTGTTGATTTCATGGATTTGGATGGGAAAAACATGGAAAAACAAACCCTAGGAGTCTTGGATTCCATGGAAATCTTGGATTGAACTCATTGAACTCTGAAACTCTGGAGGTTTGAAGATCGTTTTTAACGGAAAATCATCAAAGGATTCCATAGGAGTTTCACCCCAAGCAATTTAGAACCGCTTTCCTTTCAGATCATGTTTTCATCAAACTTTGGGACTCTGAGCAGTGAGAAACCTCAGCCAGTGACATGGTTATGGATCCCAGTGGGCTGATCAAAAACCTGATATCTTCACGGGCTAGTTCAAAAGTGAACATCAACCAGTCTGACTTCGTTTTTTTTTTTGGGGGGGTAGGTTTTGATCAGTCCCTAATTTTTTTTGACCCAAAATGGGTGACATTGGGCAAAAAATGGCCCATATTTTTGATGGTGACCATTGGATTGGCAAAAGGTTCCTACTTCTTCTTGGACCTTGCGGTGGTTTCCATTGACGTGGCACTGCTGATGGTGGAATTCTTCGGGGAGGCAGCGAAGTTGCCACAATTGTGGCTAGTTGATGCTAGTTGTGGGGGACTCCCATCAACGCATGGTTGATTTCATGGAAAATCCCAGTCCCAAAAATGGGTGAGAACTGGGGGTACCACCATTTTTGGAATATCCCCATTGATGTCCATTAGTTAAACAGTTAAACCCACATGAAATCCCCATTGAATCCCAGCGGAATCCCAAGTGCACCAGGAAACCAGCGACGGCTTTCGCTCTGCTCGCTTCCTCCGCACGGCTCGCGGCCCTAAATGTTGAATGGTGGATGCACCAACCAGAATGGACATTTTAACACATAGAAACACATACAAACACTGCATTAAACGGTGAAGAATACTGGTTTTATGGCACCTACCCACCAAACATAGAGATTTTTATTTGGCTGAATGATGGAACATGGGGGGATTTTGGCTATTTAACGGCAAAACATAGGATTTTGGGTTTGTCTCATCGTGGGCGTGAACCCCTATGGTCTTTTTAATGGGTATCATGAGGTATCTATTAACCCATGGGATTTTGGGGTACCCTGGTGACACCTGGGTACCCTGATTTTCAGACAAAGCCAGATGGCTTAAGTAGATCACGAGCCTCCCATTGATATACGTGAAGTTTTGTAGCACTTCATCCAGTTCCCATGGCCATGGTGAGAGGATGACCATCACTTCAGAGATTTTCTTTGGGATTTCATGACGAACACAGGTCCATGTGGATAATGTAGTTATTGCCTGGTTTTATGCCTTAGATTCCTTAGATATATGATGATATATGGTCTAGTTGAACAATTTCAAACATTAAATAATCAAGCAGAAAAGAACACAATTTCCAGTCATATCTGAGATACACCAAAAAAAACAATATTGGTCCTTCCTATATGTACATAATATGTATATATTTGTATACACATAACTACCCCGACCAAGTTCAACGTGAAGTTTTTCATAGAAACTCTAGATTTAAACTGCTGGGCTTGTTTCCATGGACCCAGATATCAAATCAACATGGGAACATACGGTATCCCAAATTATATCATACGACATCATATCGGATCCCAAATCATCCCCCACTAATGGTTGGCTTTCTCATAAACCAGCCATATTAAGTAATAACTACCTGTCGACTCTCTGTTGACCCATGTTTACATGGTAACACTTGTTTTCACAACCCTGCCATTTTTTTTTTTACCTAACAATGTACGGAAACCCATCACCTTTCGCTAGTTCATGAATGATGTGTTTGGACAGTTTGGATCATTTGACGACAAACAGTTTCAGCTGCATGTCTTCCATCCCGTATGCCACCCCACCCATGTAGCATGATAACAAGAATCACAACGCCCCGAGGGTCGCGGAAATACGTGTCACCCTAAACATGGGTGCTGTAGTATACCACATAATATCAGTGCTTTTGGCATCTTTTTTATGGGTACATTGAGTGTCTTAGTAGGCAGCAAATCCAAGTTGGTATATGTATATCCTTCGTCAAAACTATGGGTTATGGCCTATCATATCCTTCAAATATATATATATAATTATATATATTTATACACATATTATAAATGTATGTATTCTTCACCAAAGTAACTCGTGGTGCCCAAAGAAATGCTATGTTTGTCTGTCAACCCACCAACAGTTAGTTACACCATAAACCCAACAGTTATATAGCCTACTTAGAAACTGACTTGGCGATTCCAGACTGGGACCCCACTAAATTTAATCCCATTATATACATCCCATTAAATCCAATCAAATCGTATTAAATCCAATTAAATCCCATTAAATCGCATTAAAACCAAACTATATGGTAGAATGACTAGGTAGTTGGAAGTGCAGTTCCGGTTATAAATGCATAGATTTCACCATGCTTACGGGCCCTATATCCGAACTTGGGGGGGGTTTATAACATTTTATAACCATGCCAAAATCATCATCTTATATCCACCTCAACTGCACCCCCAAGTAGGTTTTCTGTCGCCAAAACATCATCATGAAATATCCAATGAAATCACCATTTCTATCCATTTCTGGTGGGGTTATGCCGGTTATGCCCCTCACTTTCCGTTCAAAATGCCACAAAAGAGCGGCCCTGGCAGATGCGTTTGCTGCGGCTGCTGCGGTTGCTTCGTGCTGTGAAGCTTCAGCAGGAGGGGATGTCATGGGATTTCCATGGGATTTTGATGGAACTTAACCATCAATTTATTAGATGGTGATTTTTATGTTTTATTTCTTAACTATCAACAATATGGATTGCTGGGTTGATGGGTTGATCAATGATGGGTTGATCCACAGGAGTATTGTCAAGAGGCCTTTGGCGTGGCTCACTTCTCGCAAATCACAGACAACCTCGCAAGAATCATGATATCTCATGTCAGGCAATCATGCCGTGAGCCAGTGAGGACTACCTCTGAGATGTCCATCCATATATTAACCAATATTAACCATATATTAACCATATATTAGAAAAACCCAGGAACAATGAGATGGGAAATCTGATGATTCTGTGGATTTCGCGGATGTCCTTGCGGAGGAGTTGACTCTCCTGGCCAACCGTTTTCTGTCGGTTCATGTCTTCATGGTGGCAAAGGTGGGGGTCTTGGGCCCCCCAAAATGCCGAAAAGTTGGAAACTGCTCAAATAGATGAGGTACAAAGCATCGAAGTAGCATCTTGGAAACACTTCTATGAACATGTTTTTTTGGGTTTACTACAATCTATTCATGTGTAGATATTGTCCCAAAGGTGTTTTTCCATTGCCAGGGTATTTTCCTACCGGCATATTCTTGGACTTGGAATCACAGAGGACCTGATTCTACCACCAACCCCCAGCCCAAGCTGCAGATTTTCAGCTTCGGACTTGGCATCTCAAGTTCTTCTAAGTCCAAAATAGTTTTGGATGTTTCATGATGTTTCTCCATGTGCTGTTGCGTGTTTTCTTGCAAACATCGTTCCATCTCCTTCCGAAGATTCCGAAGCTGGTGCCGGGGCGCAGGTGGTGATGGGCCTCATCATGATGCTCTTAGTGAACCACATTATCGCCTGTTTGTGGTATGGAATGGGATCCTGGAGCGATCCGGGGGGGTGGTCGTCAGCTTAAGCCATGGCAAAGCCATTCCAGGAACGAGCCCTGGAACGAACTCGAAAAAATGGGAACATATATGATTAATTGATGAACATGCATTTTGTTGTTTTTTTTTGCAAGTCATTTTTTTGTTTATTTTTGGCAAACCATAATTTGATTACCAGAGGGGTGCATAATTAAGATTATACAAGTGTACCTGACGTCCCAAAGCTTAGGAAACCTGGGTGAACGGTGAGTTCAATTTAAATGGGTTCATTGCGTGTCACATTTTGTTGGGGAATATCACTTCTTCATGTGGCCCCCCAGCAGAGGCATGCTTTCAAGAGTCATGCTTCTTGTATGCCATGGGGGCCCCATGATTGTGGCTTTATGGTTATTATGGTTGAAGTTTGAACAAAAATGGCACCTACACAATATATAGGGTTCAATGAAAAGGACGTTGTTTTTGAGTCATGTTATTGGCCCAATTTTGACGTTTTTTTTTTTTACATTTCAGCTGATTTGATGTTATTCTTGGATCCCATAGAGTAGTAAAGAGGCCCTAAATGGTATTGTCATCCTGTGACATGGCATCCTTACTGTTATATGATTTGGCCATGGGTATAATTCATACCCTGAGGCAAACCAGCAAACAGATGCGGAAAACCCATGGGGCACATTTAAAGTGATCTACATTCATGGTGGGCCAAAACCATCAAAGTCTATTTAGTTTGTTTGCTTCAAGTGGGGTAAATCCCACAAATAGATGGATTGATGACCATCGCCCAACAACTATGGTAACTATGGGCAACTTACCCAAGTAACTTGAGAAGGGCACACATAGATTTGCCTCTCCAAGGTTTGCTGCATATCTCTAGCATGCCTCAAGAGCCTGCAGCTGTCTGAAATCTGTTTGAACTGTCGGCTACAGAACTTTCCTTTGCGACCTGTTTGCTCATGACTTTGGTCTATATTCTGTTTTGCTACATGACTTGCATAACTATTTTGTGGCTGAAACGTATGCTACATACTTACATACCTTTTTTCTGACTGCCCAGTCAACTTGAGAGGGGATTCTGTGGTTTCTACCCACACATTCCTGTGTAAAAGGGGTGCGCGCTCCGTAAAATGATGATAGGGACTTGTAACTTGTAGTGTCAACCTTCGATTGATAGCTGATTTATATACGTATATCTAATGTACGCTCATAGATTATAAATTACAAGTCATTTAATTCATCATTTGCCATCGAAATGGATCTTGCAGAGGGACCCGAGTACCAAGGTGAACCATTCATCCAATGTCATAAACCATCCCCAAAGTCACAATTTTTTAGGCGTAGTGCTTTAGCACATCAAGACCATTTAATTTATTTTTAGTTGTTTTGTCTTAGTCTCTACATGTTTGCTGCTAATGTCAGGTACCTAGGTTTTGTCTAGAGTCACAAAATAGTTTCATGCTTAACTAGGTGTTGCTGCTAAATAACTTACATAACTATTTTGCTGCTAGAGTCAGCTTCATGGTTGCAAGCCACCAAACAATGGTCATCGTACTTGGACAGGATCATGTTGGAGACGGGCAACAGCTGGATCGTACGCTCCAACATGGCAGACGTAGCCGTGGCGAAGCGTGGGCTGGGGGTTGCCATCTGGATAGGTATCGATATGGGGAATATGGGGGGTTCTTTAAATGGATCCCCAAAGCCATCTGTTTCAATAGATGTTTCAAGGCTAAACTTCCGAAAATGATCTAATTTGGGGATGATTTGCGGGAACCCCCATTTTCGGCAACCTCCAGATATAGTCCATATGTTTCTGGAGCTACAATTAAATTCCCAATCACATGATAGATTGAGATGATGGAAATGGTGGAATTTGTAGCTTTTTTGGAAGGTGAGCATCCAACATGTCAGAACTTTCTTTCATATTTTGGATGGGAACGGATGTGACTTTTTAGCATATTTTAGCAACATGTCGGGAAATCAGGAAACTGAGAAAGAAAACACATGGGAACTGAGCGGTTTGGCCGTATATCGTTGCTCACCACAGGGTCAGACTAAGTCACCTACAATTCTTTTCGAACCCATTGATAAATCAAGAAAATGTGGACTAAACTTTCATTTGAGAATTTGAGTTCACCAACAGGACCGTGACTTTAGTGGCCAGCAATTTTTACTTTGGAACATTTTTTACCAACATTAGCGCCAGTGCCCCAGGGTGCCACGGCTTGTGCCTGAGGCTGGCTTCACAGAATCTTACGCCGCCTCCATGCACTGGACGCTAACACAGCGCCTTGGACCTCGTTGGACTCGGCGCCTGGTTGAGACAACGATTTGGATTAGTTATAGGCAGGATGTTAAAAAATAGGGTGTGTTATAGGCTGTTATAGTATAGACTCTCACTTTTTGGGATGTAGGATTGGACTGGGAGGAGGTTAGACTACAAGATGCTGTTCATCTACATCATCTAGTGTGAGAATGTCGACGTCTACCATATATTTATATATATATATATAATATCTGCCAATATCTTCCAAAAACCAAGCAGTTAACCTATCCATAGACCAACTTAGCAGCCATGTTTGGGGGCACCACATGGCACCACCGGTAGTACCTGGTTCTCTTGGGGATTCTGGGATTATGGGTTGAGGGATCCCCACCGATGGGTCGCCAACCCAAATATGTTGGCTACTAGTAGTACACCCCCAAGAAAAAACGACCAGTTTTTGCCTTAAATGTTTCTTTTGTTTTTTGTGACTGCTAATAGGTGTGTTCTATATATTGTTCTATGGTTTAAGTTGATCAGCCATGAACGAAGCCATGAAAAACGTGCCTGGAACGAAGCCATGAGATATCTAGCAAAATCTCCAGGTTTCACCAGTGGACCAGGTCTGCGTTTATGTCCCTGTTGGTATTATTGTTTTCATCATCATATCCATAGTTTGCTGGTCACTTCTGTCTTGGTTATTTTCACATGTTTGGACAAGTCCATATTCTATTGCTTGTTATATAGTGATTGTAGAATAAGGCACCAGGCACCACCAATTTTCATGGATGATCATGAATTTCCCTATCCAGATAGCCCGAAAGTAAGCGGGGTATACATGGGGATACCATGACTTGTAATCAGCTCTCTGAAAAAAATGCCGGTGATTTTTCCCCATCGAAATCGATGATTTTCCCAGCCCTGTTTCATCAATTAAGACTGACCCATATATTGTTAGTTGAAAATATGTTATATTCCAGCAATCCCAAGAATAAACTATATTAATCATATCCATTAGATCACCACTGATATCATATTTTAGACGGTATATTTCCAGCCATTTTAGAACCTCAAAAAAGATGTCGAGAAGTGCTTCGACAATTTGTACTTCTAATCTATGTGAAAAGTTTCCAACTTTCAGGCATCCACTGCATCCACCTGTATTTCGGGATTACTATAACCCATTTCACTAATCATACCCTCTGATAAACAAACATAACTATTGAAAATGACCATTTATAGTGGATTTACCCATTGAAAATGGTGGATCTTTCCATAGTTATGGTACAGTTTACCAGAGGGTATCCACTAGATCACCATGCCATGAAGTTAAATTCCCCGTATTTTTCCCATGATTTTTGGGCCCAGGTTTACCCCGGCCACCAACGATATCGCGCCCAATAGCGCCCTTGAGAGGCGAGACGTTTGACGGGAGTTAGATGGTATGTGAGATTTATGATGTGGAAATAGATGATGTAGAAAAACATTTGATCTAGACATATGTTGTGGAATTGTGGTTTGTTCCTCAGTCGTCCAAGATTTTTTTTGTGATATCCCTGGTTTTAGAGGGATAATGGTGGTCACAGCCTGACCAGAAACATAACCAGCTGTTTCTTAGGATGTTGAGTCAATATTACTACAATTTTGAGTCCCCTTTTACGATAGGTATGGAACATATATATATATATATTTAACATGGTAAAGCGGTAAATAATAATTCTTATCATCGAATTAAATGGGCCATGGCTTCCATTGCTATATAAACAATAACCAGAGGGTAAGTTGGTTTATATTTTCTTCGTGACTATAATTCTAGTTAGATGAGGTTATTTATCAACTTATAACTGCGGGGCACCACCTTACACCTGGGCTCTTGCCATGAAATGGGTATTTAGCGCACCAGAAAGTCTTCACCATGGCAGATTGGGATTGCTTGGTTGTTATGAATCTATGATCTTTTCGAACCAGCGCGAGGCTTCCTCATGGTTGATCGTCGTCAAACACGCTGTTTCACAAATTAGATGGTAAAGAGTGATCATCGCCATTATTTCGCCTCTCACTTTCGTACATATAATATTAGATAGCTTCTATCGACCATTTCCCAGAAAATTCGCATCAGCTCAGTAGTTAACCCAACAAAAATACTTCACCTCCAGTTCACCTGGGTCGGCGCGTCCGGCCAGGCTCTTTGCGGTTTGGGTCATCCTCTTAGCCATGGGCGTCTTCTCGTCCTTCATCAGTTCCATCACCGCCACCGTGAGTCTCGTGGACGGAGCGAAGCCGCCGGGAACGGTTGGGATGATCTGGGATGATACAACGAATAGAGAGAGTATGGATAGTATGGATATGTATGGATCATAATATTATATATATATTATATATATTATATATATATATATATTATTTATTATATATATATTTATAAGCATAGAGTCTAGTATGATGAATGTGGAATACAACATAATACAACCATAGATAATATAGATAGTATGGATAATATAAACAAGCTGGTGAAAACTATGTAATGAAAATGGCCGGATGTGTTTGAACATGGGGGAAGAAAAATGATGGGAAAGCAGTGGATGGATTGGGGTTGCCTATTTTCAGACAAAGCCACATGATTTTGACTGAACATAGATGGAAATAGGCGATATCCCCAAAATGATGAATTTAGTAGGGAAAATGATGATCAAGTCTTGGTGTAGCCCTTTTTTGGACAAACCCATATACATGAGTGTTTCAATGTATGAAACATCTCCCATGAGGAGTTGTTAAAATGCCATGAATTGTGATCGAACAATCCCATTAATGGGAAAGTCATCAAACGGGATTTTAATCGGACGCTCGCTTTTAAATGGTGTCCAAACATAGGTAATTTACTCGATTGTGTGGCCATTGACTAATTAATACCCTCTGGTTATTTAACATAGCCATGGGAAATCACCATTTTTAATAGCTAAACCATCTATTTCTATGGGCCATCTATACCATGGCTATGTTAGTCATAACCAGACGGTAAATGCCGGAAAATACTGCTCTCAACCATGAGATTTTGGGGTATCCTATTTTCAGACAAGAGCAGAGGGCCCAGGACCAGCGTAGCTCTCACATGGGAAGAGCATATTGGATCCCAAGAAAGATCCTGTGGGAACACCTTCCAAAACACGGCAGAACATGCAAAAACAAATGAGTGTCTGATTTAAACTTGGCATGCTTGGAGCTCTCTGAATTTGATGCGCACCTGGTGGTATTTCATCAGAGAACTGCTTGGTGTGTGTTTGGTTTTCTGAGCCTTGAGGTTATGCTGCATATGGAAGGTAGATCGTAGTTGCCCCACCTAAATGGAAAGCAACACCCAGCCGGAGTTGTATCGAAATCGTTGTGAATCCATTTCTATTTGCTTGTGTGTCCGTTCTATCCTTGGACTCTTATCACTATATAATATATATATAATATTCCTGAATATCCGATATAATATATGGACTTGATAGATATTAGACTTATAGTTAGTTTGATTCGATCTCCAAATTCTCCAAATATCCCTGAGTGTTTCAAAATATCACCAAATGACCAAATATCCCCCAAAGTCTCTAAATCTCCCCAGTTGATCTTTGATCCCGAAGCACTCGGAGTTTCCTTGGGTGGGTGGACCCACAATCTGTTGCCAGGTTCTCTATTTCTTTGGAAGGGGGATACTCAAAACATCTCAAAATTAAAGGTTTATTGCTAGGTAGCATGTAGCATTCATGTAGCTATCTTTTTCTTTGAACCCAGAATTTTATGATTTTATCGTTGATGTGTTTCGAGTTGGGGTTCTGGGGATTTTGGTTCTAACTTTAGCTATAGTTGGATGGGATAGGAGTTGCGCAGTCGTATTTTATGGCAACATCTGTTCCAGGGACGTTGGAGAGGTGATTGATCTATTTTTGTTCTGTGGCACCATTGATACACTCTGGTAAACTGTACCATAACTATGGAAAATCACAATTTTTAATGGGAAAATCCACTATAAATCGCCATTTTCAATAGCTATGTTTGTTTATCAGAGGTAGAGTGTAGGCTGTGCTTGATGGAGTTTTTCTCAACTGAATCTTTCGGCTGTGCCGCCATTGTGCAACCACTTTCCTAAGTGGGAAGGTTTTACAACATATATATATACATATATATATATACATACATATATACATAAATATATATATACATGTATATTCACCAGGGCTTTGTTGCTTCTTTTCGTCATCTTTGGTCTTTCCTCGGCCGCCCTGCTATTTTGTGATGTTCATCTTCGGCGGTGTCGCTGCCGTCGGAGAGCCCAGAGCAAGTTACAAGCCTCGGTGTTTCAACAACTTTGAGCTTGGCATTCAATCAAAACCATTGAGATCATTAAGAGACGCGGATGCCAAATAAGTCATTTCTTGTCATTTCTGTATTCAGCATGCCGCCTCTGCACATTTAGGTTTGGATGTGTTTGGATGTGAGTTCAAGCAGAATTAGGTACCGGTACCAGGTTTCAGAAACTTGTTGGCATGTTGGCATGTTGGCATGTTGGGGCCTCGATCAATCCACCGATCAGTCCATCAATTCACACATATCATCATGCAGCTTAAATTCTCAGAGTCAAGCGATTTCCGCACATCATGGGGCAGGCAAACCAGCCTGCGGCAGAGTCGGAATGGGTAATGGTCGACGAACCTGTCGACAGAAGAAGCACTCTTAAGAAATGGGGTCATTATGCATTTGTTTTCTTCATGTCGGGGCCGGTCACTCTACTCTTCGTATTTGCAGGCGCTATCATAGGCCTTGTCATCGTACCAGGAGATCAACTGATCTTTCGCAGTTTGGCAGGAGCAAACCTAGCACTCTTTATCTCGTGGTTCATCTGGATGTCCATCTGCTGGAAATCTGGCACTTCTTGGTTGCTACGGATATGGCTGTTGAAGCTGCCATTGCTTGGTATGCGTGCACAAGCAGTGTGGAGCTTCACTTTCACTCTTGCTGCCTTTGTTATTCGTGCATGTCAAGGTGATTTTGCCTTCCCTTCTTGGTGGGCGGCTTTGGGCGCTTTGCTTGGGTTGATACGTTCTCCTTTATGATTGAAAGTGACAATGAGGACAGATTCGTCAGATTCGTCAATTCCTTCATGACCTTCAATTCCTTCCTTCCCTGCCTTGAAATTCTGAGCAAATCTGAGCAAGACCTTGGCCCTGATGAGTCTGTCATGGGCCATTTCAACTTGGCTGCTGATGTGTACAGTTTAGGATCAGTTTTTGCCATTTGAGCTAGTGAGCTCCAGCTTTGGTGTCATTGGCCACAGCTAATTCACAGCTTCTCCACGCCATGAAGACATAAGACCAGTTTCCCCGGACATTCGACGCCGAAGAAAATGAAGAAAACGGTCGTTTTCTTGCTGTGGCACTCGCTAGGCTTGGATTTTGATTTTTTGAACCACCTTTTTCCATCAGTTGCACAAAAGATATGCTCAATACTTACCCAAAATTGCCCAAGACATTACATCCCAATACAGCATATACTGGAATGTCCACCAGCGCATACCCATGTCATATATGCCCACCAGAGCATATTCATGTGCCGTTTGCAGATCGATTGTGTCATGCCACCCATAGCACACACGAGGTGCCACACCTAGTATGCACCTGATGCCCCCCATAGCGGATACCATATGGCACCCTTAGTATTTCGGCAAAGCCTGGCACAGCGATAAAGCTCCAAGAACTTCCAATAACTCGGCGGGTTTATAGCACAGATATGTTGGTTTCCTAAGTCATGGGGGTACCCTACTTTAATCATCCATTTATAGATGGATTTTCATGGATTTTCCATGAAATCAGCCATCCAGCTATTGGGGATCCCCCATTTAGCCATTTATGGAAACACCCATATCGTGAGTCATTGGGGATAGTTTCTGGCGTAGGCTTTGCCTGCTCCGAGGCCCGACACGCCTCAATGAGAACTTCCAGAAGGGGAGTGGTGGAGTGTTCAACCAAGGTCTTCAGGGGGTCAACGATGACAAACAGTAATCAAATGCCACTGACTCTCGCCATGAATCATTCATTTACGTAATTGTATATTCGTATCTATACATCCGTCATCTATTCATCATCCATTGACATTCCTATACATTAGCATTTGCATTACTGTTAAAGCTTCTATTCCATAAAATTCCATGAAGCAACTATTTGATACTCATATATATATAATAAAGCTATAATTGCTATTATATATGTATATATATATATACATGAATACATCATTCATATCCATTGGATTCCATTGGCTGTTTCTTCCCCTAAGGTTCTCTTCGCGCCTCGCAAGCGAAACAGTTTTCACAACGCGCCTCGCTGCTGCGCTTCTTCTGCGAGCGCAACCTGTCGGCGGACCTCTACGGCAAGGTGGGGGATGTGTTGATTTTCCCAAGTGGATAACCCACCTAGGGCCATAGGGAATCCGATTGGCAAAATCCATATCATATTTGTTTTACCACTCATTTCTTGAGGAAATGGGGAGCAAATTTCTGGTTTCCACTAAAAAAGTTCTTGGTGAACAAAGAGTATGGATGGGATCCTGGGGATTCCACTTTAATCCATTGGTATTTTGATTTCCATGTCTGTGTCAGCTGCTTTAATGCTACAGAACAGCACAGGTTTCCGAAAGCAGCTTTTGCGCTGCGAAAAAAGGGATTCGGGCCCATTTTTAGGGCTGTTGGCGTACATTTTGCGTTCCTGACTCTGTACCCTTGATGCATATGGAGGTTTCCTGAAATGGGGAGTACCCCGAAATCATTCATTACATAATAGATCATAATAGCCTTTTCCATTATAAACCATCCAGCTATTCGGGTACCCCCCATTTTAGGAAACCTCCTAATGTTAGTTTGAAACCAACAGTGCGATTGCTGAGAGATCTTCAGAGACGGTCGACACAGGTCGAAGATGTCTTGCGGAAGGAAGGGATGTTCCAAGTGCGTGCCTTGTTGCAATGGGCAGCACGAGGTCCACTACAAAACTGGCCTCTACTGAACTGGGTGTGGGATGTAACCAACATAGGTGGTCCACAGGGGATGTAGTTACATCCGGAATCTTTTTTCAGTGGTTCCAAAGATTTTGGATCTTCAACCTTATGAATGGGATGATGATCACACCAACCATTGGTTGAACGTTTTGAATGTTTTGAACGTTTGCCGCAAGCAGCTTGCGGGCAGCACGTGTTGTGTCCACTTTGTTTCATCCGGCACCATTCCATGTTTGCATGGGTATCCCCAAGTTCAAACCTGGTTGCAACCTTTCCATGTTTGGAGGCATACTTCCAAAACAATCCAACGCATGTGTCAGCATACTGGGTTTCCTAAAATAGGGGTACCCTACTTTAATCATCCATTTGCAGATGGATTTTCCCCCAAAAAAACCATCCAATGCTCGCTTGGGGTATCCCCATAAGTATGGAACCCCCCATGAATGGTGACTGCATCTGGACCTTGGCTCCGAAACGACATGAACCAAGGAGTCCAGGAGACGGAAGTGGAACTGATCCGGGGCATCCCCGAGACTCTGCATCAACAGCTGCACGAGGTGGTGATGGGGTTGGCGATGCATGGTCGGCAATGGTTGAACTATCAACCAATGAGCAGTGAATTGACATGGATTTATGATGGATGAAGGGTTTTTGGAGCCATTCGGGATGAGTGAACCGCATCAAGTTGCTTACTTGAGTCTAGCACATTTCATCCAGTGTGTTTCTCCTCAAACAATTCTGAGGGGAGGACCCCAGGATTTTCCATGGTCAGACTCATGATGAGTCATCACAATCCCAACATAGGCATCTATAGGCTAGTAGTGGTTAGTAATCCATAGTAACCCCCTATAATTTGCAACGCTATGTAACAATGACAACATAGAATAACAGATTAATGAATATTAATAATTTATCAACAATGGTCAAGTCACCGAAGGAGATGTTCATGGCAATGCTGACGCAGCTCCGCGTGTGGCCTTCATGGGCCCATACCGAGGAGCCCATTTTCATCCAGGGAGGCAGCGAGAAGGGGGTTCACCTGGAATTTGAGCATTGATGGAGGTTGAATCGAGTTTAGCCGCTAAGCCATTCATATAACCAATATAACCCTCAGCAATCATGGTTGAAAAGAGATTTTTTGCGAGTTTAGACATCAACACATGGGATAACATGGGTGGACTTTGAGGAAATTCTATCGTTTTCCATCCTACAACAAGTCTACTTCAAAAGGATGATGATTTCAATTGACAAAGATTCCATTGTTTGGGATGAGACCACTATAGAGTGATGAAACAAGACAGCATCGACTGTCGGGATACAACCGCTGTGGACTTTTTTCGGTGGAACGAAGTTCTTTCAGTCAAATCAACATTTTTGTGTCGGTGATCTTCCCATTTTTGGAGCTTGAAATTATGCTCAGTAGGTTAAACTCATCCTTTTTGAGTCTAAGTATGTGTAGGTCACATCCCCTCAGACTAATCACAGGAGTTGATATCACGCTTTTACCATGCGCATGACATTTTGGGCACCATTTCATTCCCATCATTTTAAGTGATGCGTTCTCCAGGTCCCTGGAAGTCGCACCTTCGCACCAGGACTTCCACTTCCTGCGCACCGTCTGCCACTTCTGCATGGTGGAGCATATCGCCAAGCCCATGCAGGATGCCTTCCTGCCAGGGCGCACTTGCACCGAGGCACGACACCTCCGGGGACCGCCCAGCATCGCTCTGTGTCAAAATCGATCGTAAGATATGGATAGATATGGAGGTTTCCTAAGTCATGGGGCTACTTCTAAATCATCCATTTATAGTGGGATTTTCCAGTAACCATCCATTGACGTCGGCAGACAACAAAAATGATGGGTTAGGACTGGGGAAAGCATGCGTTCCACACTGGGTCCCAGGTTTCTGATTTGGTGAGTTCTGGATACCCTAGGGCAAACATAGAGGTGGAAAATCATCATCTTTGGTAGATAATATCTACATTGGTTATGTTCTACATCTATGCTAGTTTACGGGAGGGTAATTCAAGAAGCTCTTTTGTGCTTTAGCAACCATAAGTAGTTCACTCATTTATATCGGATAAACCCTCAATTTAACCCCATCGAGAAATCATGTCTATTTTGTAATGGGAGAATTGACCAGACAATGAACCGTATATGTACTGTATATATATATAATATATATATATATATATTGATTAACTTATATATTTGAAACTTCGCACATCTTGCACGCAACTGGTTTCAACACCACGTTTGACTTAATGATTGTTATCAGCCACCTGTTGATTGTTGACTGAGCATTTGATTTCAACCATAGGCCAACTGACTCAAATTCCCATGTTTCCAAACCCCATTTTCTGCATCCGAATGGCCTTGAATTGGGGTAGAATGGCCTTGAATTGGGGTACATTCGCATGTCTGCACATATGTCAAAGTCGTATCTACTCAATATCCTATCCCATCACCATGATAACTCACTAGATCCTTATACCATCCTTGTTTTTTTAATACCATCATAATCGGCGATTTTCAGCCACAGAAATGTTTCAATGATCCCCGCTGACTGTCATGGGATGCTTGGGAACCACACTCTATCCCACTACCATTGCACCTAAAAACACATATTGTAGAGATATATCTTATATCACCTGATTCCCCCCATATATCTATGATTATATATATATATATACAGATATACACATACATATACACATACAGTACATATATATATATGTATATATATATATGGCTTCGGGGGTGTTTGGGGCGTTCTAAAATACGGTGTTTTTGAGCCTTGGTGTTATATCTTTGCACCTTGTCATCAACAACTCGGTGTTGCTTGGTGTTGCTATGCACTTGCTCTTTGTGATCCGTCTTCATGGCAGCAAAGGTCTCGGTCCAGTGACAAGGTACGGTCGCAACATCCTGGCAAACCCTTGCTAGACAGACTGCTTTGTTGACAGCTGCATAGATCCTGTTGCGCTGAGGCTGCCCCCGGCCCATCGGATGTAGCAGTTGCCGTCCATCCCCAAACACAATCCCTTCAAGATCCAGTGTCTGCCACCAGTCCTACTGCGGCCATTCAGTTGAAGGAGGAGCTGCACTCTCCGGACCCGAAGAGGCTCCGCATGGATTTTGGCGTGATTGATGTCGAGGCAGAGTATGATGCTGCTGCTGGCTCTGCTGATGGCAATGCAGGTCTGCCGCTTGGTCTTGGAATTGGAGCCGTGCAGTTCCTCAATGATGGTGATGGCGATGCCAATACTGCCTTGGAAGAAGAAGAAGAAGATCCAGTCCACCATGGCTACAGTCTGAACCAGTGAGAGCTGCCGTCCGTAGCGATGCAGGTAGCTTAGATCTGCTTTGAACTCGTGGTGCGGACTCAAGCGTCAGCAGACTCTCCCTTGCTGCAGCTCTGTCAAGGCAGTGCAGCTCAGACGTAAAACTTAGAAGTTGAGAAGGGCAGTGCAGCTCAGACGTAAAACTACAAAGGCGGCACATGGTGGTGCGTAGTGGTACTTGTTGGCACTGCTGAGTTCGAAGTACTGCAGCCAACCTATTTTCCTGCCCACATGCAGGCGTTAGCTATTTGGCGTGCAAGTATATGCAAGCAAAAGTTGCATTCGATGTGCTGCACCCAACCTGTTTTCCTGCAGACATGCAGGTGGTACCTATTTGGCATGCAAGTATGCGAGCAAAAGCATGGCCTGGTGCGCTCTCCAAACACGCGCAAAAACAAACGCCCGAAAGAACCCTGAAAACAAATATATATATACACATACATACAATTATATACACATTATTTATCCCCAAATATCTTGAAGTTGCTCCCAGATCTCCCCACTTCCTCAAGGTCTTCATCATCGAGACGGGGCGCTTGTGCTACGCGCCCAACGGCAAGGGCGAAGTCGAAGTTGACGAGGGCGAAGTCTTGTGCCTACCAACCCTTTGGGCTGCCACTTGGCGTTGAACTGAGCCTGATGACTTGCGACATGCCTCGAAAAAATGGCAGTTTCAATAGGGAAAATGTTGATCACCATCAAATCTGGAGGTAAACCGTTCTCAGACAAACCCATTGATGTTATGAACATCTATTAAAAAATAACCAAACATGTTTGAACCATGATTTACAGGGATATTGGCTCAAAAATGGAAAGCCATGAAACCATTGAACCACAACAAGTGTAGGATATGTAAGCCAATCACATCTTGGAATAGATTGGGTTTCTTTCTAGGAAAAAGGATGTTCTCGTTTCAGATATGTTACGCTGTTTGTTTTCACTTATTCAGTTAAAAATTAAAAATCGACAATTCTTTGCGATCAACACAGCACCAAGAGAATCAAACTCGGATCATTTCAACTGTTCCTAGCCCTATGGAACTGGCGGATTTCGATTTCTTGGGTGCCTGGGAATAGTTGGGTAGCTTTAATAGGGGAATACTATATATAGATATTTTCACATTTAATGCAGGATATCCAAGAAAACCCCAGAGATACCCATTTGAATACCATAGGAGTTCCTCACACATCCTCACAAAAAAACGGTCCTTGTTTTTTGGGTTTTCGGCGAGGCGCCATGTGCGAACAGGGGATTTGGGGAGGCCTGCTAGGATCCACGTTATTTCATGATCTCAAGGTGGAGTTCAGTTGCCAAAACAGCTCCATATATCGTTTGGTAATTTCATATGGCTATTGAAAATTGCCATTTATAGTTGATTTACGCATTAAACATGGTGATTTTCCACAGCTATGTGAGTTTACCAGAGGGTATCATTTGCTATCTTTCAGGGACATTAGCCATGGGTTGCAATCATCAGCGAGTTATCCATCTCTGATTTCTGTGCTAGGAACTACTTGGCCAAGTGGCAAATATCTGACGTACTACTTACTACTTATCTCATGATACATATGGATTATATTATATTGTTGTTATATAATGTTATATATGGTTTATATACCCACTACATGGATTATGTGGTGTATATCAAGATATACACTCTGAGTATGAGTTCCTAAACCATTCGCAAAAGCATCACTGAGTTAGTTTCAGGGAGAATTCGCGCTGAAGATTTCCTCCTTGAGCTAGTGGGGTTTCTGGTTTCAAACAAGACACGTATTCCTATTTCTTTCCATTCCCAATAAAGGGATAATAAACTCTTCAATATTTTCTGGAGCCAAAAGAGCGTCTCAACAACGAACCAGACATTTTTTCAAGAGTAGACCTTAGCTGAGTAGGGGACATTGGATTAACTTGTTATTTTAACTATAAATGCACATTTATGACCTGCGGTAGTTTGGCATGGCTATGGAAACGATGGCCCATTTAGTTCGAAGATTTGCCTCTAATTTTGCATGCTGATTTGTCATAGCTATCAGCTATCTAAGAAATGACCAGAGGGTATACCAAAGATATCCCCATGATATCCCATGACATCCCAATAAATCCCCATTTTGCAGCTGGTTTTGCGGCTGGTTTTCTCTAATTTTTAAGGTTGGTTTGCTCCCCATACACCGGATGGGATAGGTGTATTATTCATGGCGATGAAGTAATATATTACTTATAATGACAATGATCAATGATATAAGAATATGTAAAATACATATATAAATATAAACATATATCTACACACTATTCTGATAGCATACCAAACATGTTGTTTTTCAGGGGAAGATTGACCATGAACAACTTCTGAGGAATGGAAGTACAAGGGGAGGCTTTGTGCCACGTACGGGGCTGCATCTTAGCGCGACGGCGGTTGGGTGGTCTTCACCCCTCATATGGTGGGGATAGAACAGGAACCCCTAGAACTATGTGGTAATATCATGTTATATATCCACTTAGAAGTGGAACTGCACCCCCAAGCACAGGCTGGTTCATGGTGAATCCCGCCTCTTTTTGCTATCACCGTTTTGCCGCTGATTGACTGGGAAAATCGGGGATTTTTTGGATTAAAAGAATTGGCGACAGCCCCGAATTGCAGCTTCAAGCAGGAAAGACCAGGGTCATTGACACTAGACGTAAACGGTTGCCGCAACAGAATGGACATTTGTGGTTTCAACATGTTTCAGCTCTTTCTTTGTGTCAAGATGGGAGTGCCATCTTCAGTGTTAATGGCTTGGATCATCTTGGATCTATATTCCAATGTCTCTTGGATCCTTTGCCTACAGTGGAAAGGCGATACACAACTGTCTCCACGCATCCTGACTATGGCACCTTTGGAAAGATCTCCTGTCACAATAGCTGATCCCACTTCAGGCTTTACCCATTGCAACTGGTCGAGTAGCTGGGGTAGTTATTTGTTTTTTTCTCGCTAGCTAACGGGGATATACACCTGCTGCCGGTGAACGATCCCATTCCACATTGTAGTTTGGGTGTGGCTGAGAAATTTGAGGCTGTGAGACACAGAAATTTCGACCATCAGTTCGGCCATTGAATGGCATCGTTTCCCCCATGTCATGGGCCATAAAATAGTGGAGAACATTCCTTTCTAAACTAAACCATCAATAATTCTTGGGGGTCCTCTATTTTGACACAGATCTGACCAGCGTTTTTATTCCTCCATCAGGAAACATTTTGGCAAAAGATGCTGTTATCAGTGGAAACGCGACAAAGTTCTTGGAAAGAAACACACAACACATGTTGATCCCTTGTTTATTTCCAATCTTCATCGATTAAGTCCACCATTTTTGGTGGTAAAATCAGTATGTAAAAAAAAACACAGTGTTAAAGTAGCTTTAGCCCCCAATTTTATTTTTCTTTTTTTGGATGAGTCTAACGGGCTCCAATCAGAACCTTCACAAATGCTCCGGCAACGATCAGCTCCAGGCGTACTACGTAGGCGTTTCCAGCCAGAAATTTTGCGAAGTGGCCGCTGAACATGGAGGTTTTGATGGGAAAAATGGTCATGGGTTCCGTGTGGTTTAATCCCCTTACATTACAAAACGCCCCCCCAGAAACTATGGTTTAGGATGGTTTACTGTAGTAGGGGGATCTGGAGAATTTAGGGGCATGGATTGAGATGGGTCGCAGAAATCATCTGCCTCCCAGTAAAGTAACAAAAAATACAATATAAATATACCAGAAATATCCAGAAAATCCTGAGTCAATGGAGCCGTTCTTTTCTTTGGTGGATTGTCACTACAAACTGGTAGGTAAGATGAATCAGACTAGAGTTTCAGGATATATGGAACCGACCAGTTATAAATCATTCTGGCTATAGGGAAGTCATGGATGTTCCAAAACTTAAACCGTAATTAATCATATGTGTCACGTCGTCAAAACACGTGTTGGTTTCCTAAAAAAATTGGGGGATGGTCATCAATCCATGAGTAGCGATGAAAATATACCCATTATAAGGATCTCCAATACGGGATGGCTTACCACAACCCGTTTTGACCATGTTTTGACCATGGCACATCTGCTGGGGGGGGGTACTAAAATATGGATTTTACCACCAAACATGGTGATTTAACCAATGATCAGAAGGGATAATGACTACTATATTGTTCTTCCAAATGGCTTTTTGTGGCAAGTCTAATGGAAAGAGTGCTGATACACCCCTGGGTTTTGGGGTACATGATTTTGCAACAAAACCACACATGTGTTGTCCAAAAAATGCCTGAGCTCCTGTGACTCTTGATTCTCCGCCCACATCCGAAAACAGGATACACTTTCAGGGTTTGCAAGACTCGGGAGCGACCCAAATTTTGGCCAAAGCCTATGGTTTTCAACATAGCTGTTTTCAACCTGATTTGTTGGGTAGATCATTTATTTTTTTGGGCCAGTTTCATCCAGTTTCCATCGCTATATTACTATCATTACCAGAGGGGTCTTCGCTGGTTGACCAGCACTCGGTTGGATGATGATCTCAGTGGCGACTCCGCTGAGCGGCAGGTCCCTTGTGGCAATATTTGCATATTCTCGGCATTTTGCCACTGGGATTTAGGGAGGGGCACAACGGCACAAGCGGTGAATTTTGTACTCCGAAGCCAGCCTTTGGCGACGATCTTTAGGTTGTATGTTCTAGGCTACTCATGACTAAGTCTCATTGGATTGGTTTACAGGAACATGTACAGGAAACCCCATATTTACATGGGTTTCCTGTATATTTTCCCTTAAACCAATATGAAAGTCACAATGAATTGAACACTGGGGAGTCAAACCATCGATATTGCCCAAATTTATTCTGGTAGACATCTGTGTTTTGCAATGTCAGAATGGCTGCAATGGAATACCTGCCACGTGTACTACTCGGAGAGCCTATCTGTTGCTGGATGTTGGTGATTTCAAACATCAGATGTTTTCATATGTTTTCCTTGCCGTTGAGGGTGATGGAGTTACTTACACCAGTGATTCATTTTTGCACGATGCTTTGGCATCAACCAGACATGATCAGTGGGTGTCGAGGCTTTGCCCATTGAACATTTGGAGTCTGAACGCATCGCTTTTCCACAAGAAACAAAGAAAGAGAACATGAGGTAAGATGATCAAAGGAATCAGCGTGTTCCAAAATGAACATGTCTCCATGTTTATTTGTGAAGCAAAACTGTTCGTGCACCGCCAACAACCAGATGCTTATGTGCACCCAAAACTATGTTGGTGGATGTCTGTCAGGAGTGATGTGAACAAGTTTCATACTGCAGTTCACTGGGACTCCGCCGGAGCCAGATATCAGGGGATGCCTTTGGATTGGCATGTTGGCCGATTCCCAATATTTGGTGTGAAAATCTCGATGGAAAGTCTTTTCAAAAAAGAAATCACTAATACCATTTAAGACCATTTAAGTATATTTAAGTCCATTTGAGACCATTTGAGACCATTTAAGACCATTTGAGACCATTTAAAGCCAAAATCGTTTCTTGCTAACCTTCATTTCTCTTGGCAAAATCCCCAAAAAATCGCCCAGTTGGTGCCTGGTCAACTCAGCGGGGTCCCAGGCTGCTGGGCTCCATCGAATCCACCAAGATTCGCACGGATTTGACGTACCCGGAGACCTTGCTGGAGCTCGGGGAGCGCGCCACGAAGTATGCGCCGCGGCCGTAGTGAAACATCGGTGGAAACATGGTGGACGACGGTGGAAACATGGTGGAACATTGATAATAAATTATGACCAAAATGGTGATGATGTTTCATAAAAATATTGAAAGTGTGACACATTTTCTCTGTTTTGCACTTTTCTGCCACTATTTTGGGCTTTAGCGCATGGCCAATCAACGTTACACGTTTCAAAAAGAACACATCAGCGGATGGCTTTCATGAACTCATAGATAGTACAATGGACAAACCGGCACAAATTGAGTAATTTTGATAGGGTAGATCCCCAGTAGGGGTGATTCCCCCTCCCAACTTTTACATATACAACATATACATATTTACTAGTGTATATATATATATTATATATATATAATACACATAAGAACCCTTCAAAAAAGTTAGAACCTGTAATTTCTCACTGTTACAGGAGGATGTCTTGTTTTCATTTGTTTTCTATCTTTTCTCTTGGGTGCTTTTCTGGTCGTCCTGCGGTGGGAAAGAACCCTGAGTGAGCCCGTTTGACGGATGATTATAGCGATTTTATAAGGACCTAATTTTCATAGGGGATTACGCGAAGTCTTAAATAGAGAAACCGTTTCCAACCAACTAGTATTTCATGAGATGGGATAGTCATGGATAGTCGTATTTTCGATGCCTCAAGTATACTTAAGCAATCTCCAAGCACACTGGCCTGCATCAGCTGCGAGCTTGCCCTTCGGAGACCTCAACTCCGGGTTCTCATCCACTGTGTAGTTCCATAGCCCTGCCATGATGCTGTGGCTGCCAGGATTCTTGCGGTTTCTAAGCTTTGAAGCTTCACCCTTGAGCCATGTTTCGATACAGCACTTCAACGCCCCAGGCTGCGATCTTCAATTCCAGGATCGGATTGAAAGGTTCACTTAATCGTCCCTTGACAGAAAGGGCAGGCGTCCAGTAAATCCAGGGGCTGAATGGGTCAACATTTGCCAACATGATTTCTATCCCCCCCAAAAAAAACATAAAAAAAACACAGATCTTGGCCATGCTCTATTGAAGTAATTTGCACTTCAAATCGTTTGAGGTATGCAATGTTGAGCCCTGGCCAGAATGATATTGGTTCAGCCCACTTGTTTTGACTCTGAACACCTGATAAATCTTAGCACCGGCATGGTTAGATCTTCGACAGTGGAACGTTCAACATTAAACAAGAAGCCCGGATGGGAACTTGTTTCATCCGTACATTCACATGATATTTAATGATATATATATACACGGTATGTAGGCTATATAGGTTTGTTTGAATATGGAGTAGCTCAAAATCTCATAGTGTGCGATGGTGAAAAATTGGATCCCCCGTGCAACACAGCTGAAAAAACCCAGTGATCAGAAGGTACAACCCCCATTTCTCACGAAGTGCTTTGTGGATACCAGCAAAGTCTCACATCTAAGATTGGAAATGGGATACCCCCATTCCATCCTATGGTTTATCATCCCTTTGCTTGTCTTTATTAAAGGAACATATCATTGCGCGAGACGGTAAAACCCAATTTTGAGATCATGTCACATGTCATATTGTTGGTAATATTCCCATTATTTCTGCCATTCTGGGTGGTTTTACAATGTTTCATACACAATTTTTTGGTGGAATCCCAATCCACATTTTTCAGACTTCCGTCCCATGAAATTCCATGATACCTCCATTTTTCATTGTGAATTTGTGAAATCTTCTCGGATTTTCCAATCGTTTTCAGTCCCAACTTGGAAGTGCCAGTTCTAGTGACATTAGTGACCCAAATGGATAGATTTCGCCATATAATTAGTTATAGAGCTGGTCATATCCCAACTTATGGGGGTTTTAGTTTTCCAATGTTTTCCATGTTTTTCCATGGCTATACCCATTTTTTTACATGGTTGATATCCCACCAATAGCCATGATTTATTAGTTACTCCCTATTGTTGTTGGTCTATATCCCCATGAAATCCCACAAAAACAACAACCCCAGTCCTACACCCCGAAGTATTTCTTGCTTATATAGACCAGTGAAATCCCATTATAAATCCCACTATTTTTATCACCCCATTATAAGTTAGCATGTCTCTCTACCATGTTTTTTGGGCTATCTCTTTAGGCACTGTTTTGCAATTTTTGTCCATCTTTTTTGGGATTTTTTGTCCCTCTTTCTGGGGAATTGTCCCCAAGTTTGGGGAATTATTGTCCCTAAGTTTGGTAATTTTTGTCCCTAACTCTTGGTGAATTTTTGTCCCTAACTTTTGGGTTTTTTTTGTCAGAAAGTTAGGGACAAAAATTCACCAGAGAGGGACAAAAATTACCGGACAATAATTACCCAAACTTAGGGGCAATAATTACCCAACCTTGGGGACAATAATTAACAAACCTAGGGACAATAATTACCCAAACTTGGACAAAATAGCTCTAAAGAAAATGTGGTAGAGCGCCATGCTAAATTATAAGTCATCCTACCAGTAGTACCGCACAAGGCGGTGGCGGAAGTTTCAAAAATAGGAAACCTATAGGAGAGATTGGCTGTTGTGACTCACAGATGGCAGCGAATCCACTGATGGACCGAGAATGCTTGAGGTCTCCTCTCTTTCTCTCCCTTTCTCTCTCTTTCTCTCCCTTTCTCTCCCTTTCTCTCTCTATCTCTCTGTCTCTCTATCCCTCTATCTCTCTATCTCTCTATCTCTCTATCTCTCTATCTCTCTATCTAATTTCTCTATCTAATCTCTCTATCTAATCTCTCTATCTCTCTATCTAGTCTATCTAATCTATCTAATCTATCTAATCTATCTAATCTATCTAATCTATCTAATCTATCTAATCTATCTAATCTAATCTATCTATCGTATCTATCTTATCTATCTTATCTATCTTATCTATCTTATCTATCTTATCTATCTGATCTATCTGATCTATCTGATCTATCTGATCTATCTGATCTATCTTATCTATCTTATCTATCTTATCTATCTTATCTATCTTATCTATCTTATCTATCTTATCTATCTTATCTATCTTATCTATCTTATCTATCTTATCTATCTTATCTATCTATCTATC
>Ga0126342_10000311_pt1 | contig 47779 bp, 30 predicted proteins | sample Cyp1metagenome_FD_92528 | JGI IMG/M metagenome (GOLD analysis project Ga0126342, IMG submission 92528) | Coral microbial communities from Lord Howe Island, Old Settlement Bay, Australia - Cyphastrea 1 metagenome | ecosystem: Host-associated > Invertebrates > Cnidaria > Coral ...
ACCATTATTAACCATTAATAACCATTATATAATCATTAATAACCATTATTCACCATTATTAACCATTAATAACCATTATATAATCATTAATAACCATTATTCACCATTATTAACCATTAATAAACATTATATAATCATTAATAACCATTATTCACCATTATTAACCATTAATAACCATTATATAATCATTGATAACCATTATTCACCATTAATAACCATTATATAATCATTATTCACCATTAATAACCATTAATAACAGTTCTTAACATGACATTTGTAAAGATAACCTTTGGCCTGCACCCCCTGGGTATCTGATCCAGCCAGGTTCCCCGTTCGCCTCAATTCGCGATTTTCGCGCAGGACAGCTTCCAAGAGAGGCTCCGAAGCAGCACCTCCACTATTCAGAGCAACAAAATACCCTGGGTGTTTGGTGAATTTCTTGGAACTACACTACTTCACTAGATTCACTTACTTCATTGGGGATTAAAAAATAAGCCATAGCTGGTTGGTGGTTGAGCCCTACCTCTCTGAAAAATGATGGAGTTAAAGTCAGTTGGGATTATGAAATTCCAAACTGAATGGAAAGTCATAAAAGTCATGTTCCAAACCACCACTTTGTCCCACTTTGTCAATTGCGCTGCCAGAGTCTTGACGCTAGCAGCCCAGGTTCTGACTGTAGCCTATACACTGGACAAAACTACCGGAGCAAATCTAGGATCGCAATCGGCAATCGGCAATCCTTCCAGCGCCTTCGAAGAACGATTTATGCCAGCAGGTGCGAAGGCAAATAACCATCTGTCGACACAATCAATTCGCCAACGAGGCCAGGGAAGGGCCAAACATCCAGTATGTAGGTTCAAGGCCTGCGATGTTGGTCTATAATTATAGCTGCATTTCCAACCCCCATGTTTCATACATTCCTTGATGACTTTGCACAGCCAACGGGCACGCCTCTGAAACGGAATGGAAAGAAGGTCAAGGTGTGGCATGGCTCGGCCAGGTTTCCATCCATTGATATTCGTCGGGGCAACACCACCAGACTTCAGGAAATCAACATAAAGGTGAAACTGCGACACCCAAATCACATCATCAAGGCTCCCAAAAACAGCTGCCCAAAACCATGACAAGACCTCACGGACAATCTCATCTCCATATCTATGCAAGGCAGGTGCAGGCATGGACAAGGGACCAAGATCAGTCCAGGCATCACTAGGTACAGGAGCAGGAGCGCCTACCTCCACACGTTCCTCAACCTCTGCATTATCATGGTCATTCACAACAGCTTTGCTAATCACCAGCATGACCTTCTGTATTGCTCTGGAGAGTCGCTGACACACACCTACCGCTTGAACATGCTTCTCAAACAAGGTCCAAAACTCCTTTGGCCGTGTCCACTGAGCAAAGAGGGCGGCTTGATCAGCAAATGCATTATGTGTAAAACACCATTCTTCCAGAGCAGTCATGGCACGACTCACCGGCTGGTGTGCCGCAACCTTGGTCATCTGCACTTGTCCTGGCAAAAAGTCCTGCAAAGCAGCATGAATCAAAAGCCAAATGTCGGAATGGGCACTGTTAGGTTTGGGCTCAAGTCCCCGCAGTAATTTGCCAAAACGACGTACCACGGCGCCGCAGTCAGTCCAGAGAGTGATATTGCCTTTCTGTGCTCGCAAACATTGCAAGGCCCTGAGAACCGCAAAAATCTCCGCTCGATACGCACTTTGCAATATTCCTGGTAAAGGACCAGAGTCAAGCACATGAGTGAGCGAAGGGTTCTTGGGGTCAGCCAGTACAACTGCCCAAGCAGCCACACGGCAAGTCGGGAAGGCCTGATTAACACAGCTACCATCGGTAAACACATGAACATCATGCTGTACATGGGCAATCGGAACTCCTTCTGGTATTTGGATCGCATCAAGACACCGATACCACTGCATCTGTGTACAAGGGCGGAGGCTCCACCCAAAACAGGTCAAGAATTCAGGCAAAGTGGGGGTCAAGGCACGAATGTCTGCAGGGACATCTTTCCGGTCATGTTCAAATCTCTCACATTCCCAAAATCGATGAAAGCGACTATCAGAACACCAACAGTAGGGACAAAGACCGTCCCCATCTTCTTGGCAATACTTTTGGCCATCCTGAGTTATGTGGCAGCCATTCAAGCACTTGTGAAAGAGTTCTTGTTCATCTGCCGACAATGTACGCAGGAAACTACGTGTATCACCTGCATCAGCATACTGAATATCCACAAATCCAGGGCGGTGAGAGACTTGTTGAGCAACCCGCAGTTGCCAAGACCAAAGGGCTCTGAGTACAATTTCCGACATACAAGCTTGGAAAAGATCAAATCTACCCAGCAGATCACAAACGATCCCCGCCTTGTCAAAGTGCTATCCCAAAGTTTGGACTCTCGTCAACAAGGTCGCACTGATGCAGTTGGCAGGCAAAGCTAACGGCTCAGACACCAGCAAATCAATGGCATGGAGGACCTGGGTAGGATTACCACAATCCCTAGCACACCTGATGGTTTGAATAATCGCCCAGAACTGAGGATCAACCAAGGCATGTTCGATCAAACCTAATTGGAGCCATGAATTGGAGCCAGCACCGTCTGCTTCCAAACCTCTCATTGCACCAGCACGCAGGGAATGAAACAAAGAGTCACTAATAGTGGTGGAAGCCACCGCATGCAATGCTCTGGGCCAAGCCGACACCATCACAGCTCGAATCTTCGCAGTGTACCGACAAGCTGAGAGTCTCATTCTTGTCCACAGGTCTTGCATTCCTTCCATCCGATCAACCAATGTAGCGTTCGTGTGTTTTCTAGAAAATTGCATGTGGGCACCCAAGTTCTTCGCAGAAAGAACCACTCGAAACCCTTGTTGTCTCAGCACCTGCCTACCATCAGATGTCAAACACCATGCATACGTCTTCTTAGGATCCAGCTGCAAATCAACCGCAGAGATGAAACGCTCAAGACACTGCATGGCCCCATTGATCAACGAACTGTGGGGGCAAACCAACTGCCAGTCATCCACATATGAGATCGGGTTACAGAGGGGAAAAAACACCTTGTACCAAGCATGAAACACAGTGTCCAGCAGGAGCATAGCCACACAACTAAGTCCACAACCCTCTGGGAACCCTGTCACACTCGGCACTCCCTCAGTCAAAGAGCCACGGAGAAGAAACCTGCGTCGCATTTGGGAGAGTGCTCCAGCCCAAGCCAAAAGAACATTCCCTGGTATCCCCATGTGACCAGCAATCTCAAAAATCACGAGGCGAGGCAACATGTTAAACGCTTTCTGTAAATCAGCAACAAGGCCTGCAAGTTCTTGAGAATTTTGATAGGAGTGCTCCACACACCACAACAACTTGGACCAGATCTGAGCAGCATAACGTCCTGGTCGATTGCCATACAAGCCATCAGGCAACACCGGGTCAAGCCATTGCAGGGCATTTCTGGAGTGAAAAGAGCTCCAAATTCTATACAAAATACTGAAAACAGTGATCGGGCGGAAATCCGCTGGAGAGCCAGGGGAAGAAACCTTTGCCAAACACACCACCTTTCCTTGCACAAGTTGTTCTGGCCAACGTCCATGCTTTTCAGATTCCTCAAAGATGTCACAAAAGGCTTGAATAACTGGCAGGGGCATCCTAGCAAGGTCTGTCATGGTGACGCCATCGAACCCTGCAGAAGTGGTCTTCTTCTTGTGTCGAAGGATCGTTGCAACATCAGAGGGCACCATCGAGGCCCAGTGAAACGTGCCACCTGGGAGGTGTCTTCGGGCAAACTGCACTATCACTTCCCACCGTTCATGCGGGACATCCACATGCCGCATCCAACGAGTCTTCCATGCTTTCACAAATTCAACTTCCAGATCAGACAGATTTCCCACAAATTTGGTTTGGATGATCTCTTCACCAACTGAAACGTCAAGAGGATTGCCTACCCACAGCGCGTCAGCTTCATGATGAATAACATCCAAAGGCTTACCTGCACATGAAATCACCTTCTCAGGCACAAAGTCACATGAAGAAGCAAGTGTAATCTGCCCAGTTTCTGGGTCAATTTCCTCCACCTGGGTTCGAATGGGATGCAGGAGGACATCAACACCCGGAATAACAGGCGGGCGAATGTCAGCAAAAACCAGATTAGGGTTCTTGTCTCTACGAAACTTGGCATATTGACGAGACTGTTGCCTCAGTTGCATTTCCAAATGACGTACTGCTTGAGACAAGGAATCAAACAATGCTGTGGCCACCTGCGCCTCAGGAGGAGCAGCAGGGCAATCAAAGGGGGCATCACTGGTCTTGAAATCACTCTCCTTCCACCATGACTGAAAGTCAGGCACAAACCCTTTGGCACGAAGTATGGCACTCCAGGCTTCGACACACTGCAAACCAAGGCCAGGCTTAGTACTATCTGCCAAACGGACATAGGACTGCAATCTACGGATCTGACGGATCCATTGGGCATGTCTGATTGACGGACCAAAATACTCTGGCTGAAATTCACCTTGGCGACCAAGCTTCACTGGTGAAAAAAAGTTTGGCTTGATCTTTTTCGGTTTCAATCTTTGAGCTCGGCCAAGCATGCGGTGATCAACCTTGTGTGGGGTATGACAAGCAGCATCTTGTTCAATGGCTTTCCACAGGTTATGATACCCAACAGTCATGTCACCTTCAGGGGCTTTCCATTCTACCTGCTGACCAAATTCCGCAGGCCAAGGAAACTCATGGGGTGAAGGCCACACCCACATGTGTGGCACATGGGCCAAATTACGAAACGTGCCAAAAAGGACTGAGTGATCCGGCCAGACATCGTTCATCACCGAAACATCCAGCAAAAGATCTTGAAGTTCAGGGGAAAGATACATGAAGTCTTTCCGCGTCTTACCCTTGCAGGTGTGTTGTATTGGATACCCAAACCGTTCCAAAGCAACCTCTTGCAGTTCACGAAAGCCCGCCTGCTTCAGCAAGCTGAACGCTGGCAGCGAATCCTGAGTCACATTCCAATCTCCTGAAACAAACCTGGGTCCACTGCACAAGTTGCAGACATGGGCAAAAACATGATGCAAGAGTCGTTCATTATTCTTCATGTAGGACGGATAATGATGTCCATTGGGCTCACCATAAACCACCGCACCAGAAATCCATGCGTCTCCAAGCAATGAAGACAACACCAGCGCCCTTCCAGAGTCAAGCACATCCTGTGGCAGGGTGGTCGGGAGAGCTCGAGTCGGATGCTTTGCCAAAACAGCAACTCCCTTCCATGATGAACTCGACATCAAGCTCTTTTTCAGCGATGGTTGATCAGTAATGCAATACCGATGTGAAGATCCAGCAAGTCGCAACCCTTGTCTGAACCGTGAAACATCCTTACCATAAAAGTGGGTTTCCGATACTGTCCAAACGTCCCCAAAGGACAGGTGAGATTGAAAGAACTGTGATTTACTTCTCAACCCAGATGGATTGAATGTACCCAAAGTGAACTGATTCTCAAATTGGCCGGCTGGGCCAGGGTTTGAGGCTTCCCCAATTGGAAATCCAGCAATCAAAAGCAAGACCATGTAAAAGCATCTTCCTCCACTCAGGCGAGGCTTTCGCGAACCACCATTGCAAAACCAAGAAATCGCCATGGGGAACAGGACCCAAAGAGGCCAAACACACCCAAAACCAATGCACACGGCCAGGGAAACAAGGCCAAACCAAACCAAAGGTGCTAGGCAATTGGGGCCCTCCCCACACCATCATTCCATGCCATCTTCATCCCTCGGACGCTTCGATAGAAGATTCCTGATTTGGTGCATCTGTGATTCAAACATCGCTTGAACACTCTGCGTCTGATGTTCCAACTGACCGTGGAAGGTCTGGCCTTGCTGCTGGATTTGCTGCTGCACCACTGCAAACTGTTGGGTGCTTTGCTGTGAGAACTCCGTGAATTGGCATTCCAGGGATTGGTTCTTGCTCATCAACATCTGCGCCTGATTTTCCAGAGTCACCAACCGATCTGGTACATCATCTCGTTCCATACTGTTGGGCAGCTTCGATAGAACTGCCGTTTGGATCCTTTCCTCAAGCTGTTGCAGACCTGCGTGAGCTGGAGTAGGCTGATGTGGCTGTTTGCCTTTATTGTAATGTCCCCAAGGGTCTGAGCTGAGCCAAGGGTCCACTTCATTGGCAGCATCTTTCACACCATGAGAGCACAACGTCAAAGTACTGGCAGAACCTACAGTGGGCGACACCTGCGGTTTACCTCCTTCAGATTGCTTGTGCTTGGAAACAACCACTTCACCGTGAGACATCTGGAAAATCAGCTGTGGGGGAGGGTCAACAGATTGGATAATCCACATTGAACCAAGCCCCGGCACCGGCTGTGTTGGCTGCAATGCTTTCACATTCCATCCTGATTGCTTGAGAGCCTTATTGATTGCATTGCGGTCTGATCCCCAAGGGAAGGGACCTGCCACAAACTGGCAACGCGGTCCATTTGGCAAAAAGGCAATATCAGGTCTCAGTACCTGGTGAACTTTCTGAGCATGATCTTCATGCACGCGAAGTCCTCTTCGGGCACCTAACCGAGCCATCCCAATAATGAGGGGATTGGTTTGCATGACATGTGCAATCTCACTGGGTGTGAGCTTCGACGTCCAAATCACCACATACTGGGAAAGGACTTCCCTACCATCAGGAGTGCGAGGTTCAGTGAAAGCACCCGAGGCTCCACTCTGAGCCAACAATGTGAGCAGAATCATGGCCGGCACCCGCAGACAAACCGAGAAGATTTCAGCTTTCGTGGAAGCAGCCTGTTTGAAACCTGAAGTCAGGTATTGTCTTCTCCATACATCCATGATGGGCTCGCGCAAAGGGAGTTGATCAACATTGTGCCAGCATGGACATTCACAAGCTTCAACTTCACATCTTTTCAAGATCGGGAAAATGCGCACCAATTGCTTGATAGGAGAGGCTGAAAATTCTCCCCAATCACCCGGAAACTCATCCCTGTAGACCATGACCTTGACAGTCACCACATCAAGCTGGTCCAACGAAATGGCTTTGCTCATCACTTGCTTTTCAACAAACCCTTGTCCAAGCTGGACCACAAACGCTTCTGTCAGGATCGGCTCACTGTTGGCAATGCACACACACGGCATCAGCACCTTAGTATGTGGGAGAGCAGTGTCCAAAACCAGACCAGGTGGAGTAAACACTGCTAGGGCCAACGGTTCACTGGAAACTTGTTTCCCCGCTTTGAGATATGGCAAAGCTTCATCAAGCGTGACCAATGCAACACCACACGCAAGGGGACCAATCTGTTTTGCTGAAAGCTGCGGGATTGTGCATCCATTAGCCTGAAATACCCCCTCTGGTAGGGAGAGCTTGCTGGGATCTACAACCTCAGGCAAGGGAGGTTTGGCTTTGGGGGCCAAAGCACGCATGCGCTTTCCAACTGGCATATTTTTGTTGTTTGCAGCTACCTCAGCAAGTTCCTCAGGCAGTAGGAACTGGAATCGCACATTGTTGCCTAACACCTTCAACGACCTCCAAACATTCTTGGCCGTGAGTGCTTGCATGATCTGCTCACTACCAATTGCTTTGATAGCCTGTTGGGAACGCTGCTCAAGCATCGTTTCAGGCACACCATGTTTTGCCAGTTCGGCTGACAAGGACTTGACCAAAGCACCTGTTCCACCAGATCCCCACGCAACAGGACAAATGCAGCATTTACCATTGTACACGGCTTGGACAAAACTCGCTTTCATGTTGGCATGGAAGTCAGCCAATGCTTCAACATCACCAGGGAGGTCGGCAGCCACAATAATATGGCCCAGGAAAGCAATCGCCGCAGCCCCACACATGGAGTGATCAGGCAAACCACGAGGAAAAACATGCAAAACAGCATCCAAGAAATCAAACTGTTGCTGCAGGACATCAAGCATAGGTTGCACGACAGACGGCTCAATGACACCATCATCAATCAGGTGGGCAACCAAAGTTCTGCCGTGAGGGACAAACCAAACCGGAAACCAATGCTCCTCATGCAAAAGGACTGTGACAACGTGGTATCCCTGTTCCGGGACAACTTGATGCCGTCGACACCATGCTTCACAAAGGCCCTTACCTATCGTATCCCAAGTGCACAACATCAATGGATCCATCATCACAAATCCAGGGATATTCGCAAAAGGCTTGTTGCAAACATTGGAAGAATGGTTGATCATGTGTGTAAGATGAAATCGAATTTCGTCATCTCCCCACATTTTTCCCTTTTCTCGGAGCAAATTCATTCTTTGTTCTTTGTCAATGCATTGATGAGAAGGACAAGTACCACGAGAATCCGTCCCAATACTGACAATCCCTGGTTCATTGGAGGACGCACCTGGCTCATTCGTAAACCAATCATTGTCAGCATCTCCTGAGCCCCAGATCCATGGCCGCCTCGCCAGTTGGCAACCTTGCACAGTCTGCAGAAAAGCTGCACGAAAACCATCATGAATGACCTCAGCCTCTTCTTTGCAAGTGGGAAGCATGGACCCTAAAACACAATGGTGCAAAAAGGCCAATGCCAGTGCTCCACATTTATTGGATGTGAAGAACATTCTTTGGCGCCGCAAGTTCACAACACTCGCAAAACCCAATGCTTTGGAAAGAGAATCCACAACATGATTCAGGGCATCATGTGAGTTCTGGGGGGCATCCCATGTGGTGAACAACAGGTGGCTACCATTGGGCGCAAGGACAACAGGAATCCAGTGGCCCTCAATCATGCAAGCCGAAAGGATCGTCATCTTTTCCTGGGCAATCTCAGGATGAGATTTGGCCCACGCATCGCAGAGTTGATGACCATGGTGTGCCCAGCCTGACAAGAGCAGAGGGTCCAGCATGAAAAATTTCTTGAATTCAAAGGTCTTATCCAAGCAGGCTCGTTCATTGCGAAGTTGCAACAGCATGGAAATGTGATACCGAAATTCATCATCCGACCAAATCCCTTGTTGATTGCCCAAAATCTTAACCCTATCTTCAGCTTTGAGGAGTTGATGCCTAAGCGACCACAAATGCTTGGTACCAGTGACAACTGGCACATGAAGGGCAAGGAATTGGTTATCTTGCAGACCCAGCAGAGGTGCTGCCGAAATCCATGAATCACAATCAGGCAAGGGCTGTACTGGCATGGAGCATTCACCGGCATCAAACGGACCAAACATTGGGACTTCATGGCTCTCAATGGCTGGCATTGTCCACTCGGCCGTTGGACTGATCGTACTGACAGCAGGCATTTTCAGTGCATTCGGAGCAGACAATGAGACACAGGGATCTACCACAGGTTCTGCAGGCTCACGGTCAACCTCAAGCATCTCACAGGGGCTTGCAGGAGAAAAACCTTCATCACATCGAATGCAAATCACCTGACCTGGAGACAGGACATGTGTGAAAGGGACAGTATTGCCAGCACCATCACATGCATACGTAGCTTGCAATCCTCCAACCAGCTGGGCATGGGCATCCAAGAAACTCTGAATTGTACCCCCTTCAGTCACATTAACATGAATGGGATTGGAGAATTCATGATAAAACACCACCTGACAAACATCCGGTATGGCCGATGGCATCTCGTGAATCTCACATTCAGTAGTTTCATACCAGGGAGTCGGTGCATCTTCATTGGTCTCATCATCAATGATCGTCATGGGAACATCACCTGGCAGTGGACGTGGATTCTCACCTGCATTCTGAGCACGGCAAATAAGCAAGTCCAAAATGGTGGCAATGTTAATTCCCTGTGGCGGCAATTCAGGCCAACGTGGCGGGTGCATCAGTTCATGAATGGACAAATGACCAACTTCCTGCCAAAACCGAACCAAGGACAAAAATCTGGAGTCATCAATGAAGGCCTCTTCAGAAGGCCATACCTGCTTGCCTCGCATGATCAACCAAGCCATGAAGGCCTGAGTTTTTGCTTCAGCATTGAATGGGACAGGAAGTCCTTGCAATTGTTGAATCCGTTCATCCAGATGAGCAAATACCCATGCCGCTTGCAGGGGGCTAGCCATTTGCCCTGCAGCTGCCAATGTCAATCTTGGATTGGGTCCAAAATCCACCAAGGGGTCAAACGCACAGAGATGCATAACCTCATTAGGGTGAAGGTGGCGCAGAGTCGATGAATGAAAATCAGTCTCACAAGATCTGACCAGGCATCCAAAAAGTCCCTTGTCTCTCAATCGGTGCTCAGACAGACCATTCAGTCTACATCCACACTCACAAGCCAGCAACTGCGAACCCCACGAATGCAAGGCACACGGAGCATGAGCTTCGAAATTCAAGAGGTATCTATGAAACGTGTCATCATTGGCCCCAAAAGCAGCAAGTTCTACTGGCAGGAGAGTCAAAGCTTTCTCATCACTCAAGTCCCAAGGCTGAATTTTGGGAATCAACTGCCGTACCTTCGTGACAGCATGCATGCGAGGCCATGGGAATACAGGAATCTTCCCCAGCAGCGGTGAGGTGATTAACCACCAAGCCCTCGATCGACGACAAGGCCAGACATCGGACAAATGGAGGTCACACTGAGAACATTGGAAACCCGTCATTTCAAGGAACCTATTCAACTCACCTACCACATATGAGTGCTGGGCTGCAGGTTGGACGCACTCCAGCACAATGGCTTGTGCTTGCATATAGTAAGCAACAGCGAGAATTCCTTTCAGGCAAAGTGCTCTCTGGTCCTCCCCACCCCTTTGGTCGCCTAGGCGAGAGAACGGTTGGCATGCATAGCCTGCGGCAATGGTGTTGGCTCCCATGGCTACATCCCATATTTTAAGTAATGTGGAGACATCATTCACATCACCCGTAATAACCTCAGCATTGCTTTGCAATTGGTACAACTGGGTCATTTTGGGATTGGAGTCAACGGCCAATACCGTGTGAAAACCTGACGTGGACAAACCCTGTGCAACCCCACCAAAACCGGCACATAATTCGATCACCTGGAACAGTGAATCCCATGACGGAATCTGGTGCTTCATAACAGTTGTATGCTCATCAATACCAAGACATGGAATGGGAAATTGTCTTCGAAACTCTGCATTGATCAGTGAAAACCTTTCTCCTTCACCTCCAAGCAAACCAGTCGCAACAAAGTCAATCCCATTGTGGCAAGCCCTGAAGCGGTGACATTCATGGCAAGGGTCCCAGCATTTGAGATCTGCAACCACATGTATACGTTGCCCTTGGTGATATGACCCAAATGAGGATGGAAGCTCCAACATGGCAAATGTGACCTCACCGCCTCCCGATTGGTTGGAACAGCTGCACGTGCTGGTACGTGGTTTGAGGCATCACAGCTTCCAAACCACCAACCAGATAGGAATGGGACACTGTTTTCAACCAACTGTAGTATTTCATGAGATGGGATAATTTGCTGGGGGGGTTTTCTAAAATATAGGGGTACCCCCAAATCATCCACCTTAATGTCGGATTTTCCCTTAAAAAAAAACCATCCAGCATCTGGGGGGTGTCACCATTTATGGGAAACCACTGGGGATTATGAAATACAGGGGTTGGTTTGCCTGTCCCATTTTGGGAATATTGGACATCACCTTATAGTAGCCATGGCATAGACCATATACCGATTTTGGTTGGGTGATGTGACCCATGGGGACATTTAATGACCCATGAAATAAGCCATATAGGAATGGGAAACCGTTTTCAACCAGTATTTCATGAGATGGGAAAACGGGGAATTCTTACTAAGATGATCAAATCTAGTGGAGTCCCAAGTTGCCGAGATAAATTTTGGTGTGGACCATTTTCCAAGAATTCAAGGGATTATATTGGATTTAATTGGGATATAAATGATGGGATATACTGCAGCCAACCAACGAAATTAATATGATATCTGGGTGTGTCTGAAAATCTGGGATGTACAAGGGAAATTGATATAAACAAATAATATAGGTATACCGTATACCCAATTTTCCATGTTTTGCCAATATGGGGGTCCCACAATTTTAGAGAATCCCAAATAGTTCATGTGATATTTGATGAAAACCAGAATCCCTCTAAAATCTCAAAAACTGAGGTCCAAATTTGATTTTAGAGAAATCATCCCAGTTTGACTATGCTTGATTGTTATCATTTAGCATCTTTATAATCCCAAAAAACTGTGACAAAATGCTTGGGTTAGGGAAATCATCCAAGTTCACCATTAATCACAATTAATCACCATCAATCACCATTAACCACCATTAACCACCATTAATCACAGGGAACTTCGATGGTTTCATGCGGGGAGCCCTCATGTCCAAAGCTCTCCCTCCCCAAGGCTCGGCAGTCGAAGTTTCATGGGATATTCCCTGAAATTAAGGCCTAAAAAATATATGCCTGGTGCCTGGTGAAAAAGATGGGATGAAATTTGATGAAATTTGATGAAATTTGATGAAATTTGATGAAATTTGATGAAATTTGATGATAATGATAATAATAACCATCATGTCTTATATAATGATATAGGCCTTATATATGGTAGGTACCTCCAATAAATCGGTTCCTGAAATGGTAATTGATTAATTACCATCTGGTAACTTAACAGTTTGCTCTTGAAAATGGGCCATTTATAGATCATTTACCTATTAAAATGGTGATTTTCAACAGCTATGTCAAATTACCAGAGGGTATGCTTCTGCACCCAGTGATTCAATGTGCCGGAGATTCAATGAATCTATCAGTGGTTTTTTCAAACTCAATTTGTAGCTCCGCAGGGACCATTTTGTGTTGGTATGATGGACCCTCGACATGTAAACGTTTACAGTTTGCTATTGATAGCATGGTGATAGAAATAGTGGATTTACCCATGAAAAATGCATGGTGATTTTCCATCGTTTTTTGTATGTTTACCAGAGGGTATGTTTCGACCTAGCTCCGAACCACTCCCTCCTAACCACTGGATGGTGACGAAACCCGCCGGCTTTCCACGAAAAGAGAAACACACACGAAGATACCTTCTTTGAAGATGTGAAATAGATTTAAGTTATCATGATATATATATATATATATATGTTATATAAGTTATATATATATATATCATCTGTAAATCTATCATCTTCAATCTATCATCTACCCTCTGGTCAACCAACAGAGCCATAGAAAATGATCATTCATAGTTGATTTACCTATTAAACAGTATGATTTCCAGTTCGCAAATCTGTAAAGGCTCACCTCCCGAAGGAACAAGGCTTCGATCCCATGCCTCGCGAGAGATCGTCACTTGGTGGTTGAGCCACCTACCCCTCTGAAAAATGATGGACAAATCGTCAGTTGGGATTATTAAATTCCCAATATATGCAAAAATAAGACATATTCCAAACCACCAACCAGGTATATATGTGTAGATAAGTATAGCTATTTTCATAGTGGATAACATTGGCTAATATATACATACTTATATATATATGTGTATATATATATATATATTAAAAACGGGATCGATATTCATTGCACGTGGCAAACTGTGAAACTACCAGAGAGTACATCTCAGTCCTGGTGGATTAACATATCATCAGTCGACCACCTGAAACGCATCAAGCAAAAAGCTAGTGGCCTTGCAACCCGTTTGCGAAGTGAGTAATCACCCTGTACTTTCCAGTTCCTTAACGTGGACGTTGAAAATTAAGAAGATATACGCAGGTACTATGTTAGTCGGCCCTGTTACTTTTGTCAGCTTTGGTGGTTTGAGCGTCCACGTTGGCTCCACTTTGGCTTCGGGCACCCAAAAAAAAAACACTTCCAATATGTGGTTAAATGTACAATATATAAATATTACATATAAGTATATATATACATATAAAGATATATATATAGTATAAACAATATACATATAAGTATCCAATTGTTATATATATATATATCCCGAGTTACTGTATATGTGGGTCACTGTACATCGGGTAATAATCACTTACCAGGGATGCACATCCAAGCATGATCAGTATGTATAGGTTATAGCTCTCAAACAAACACAAATGGACCAAAGAACCCACAATTTTGGATTGAATTTCAGAAACATATATACCCTCTGGTAAATTAACATAGACCCTGCCAGATAGGGCTTGGAAGAAAAAACAATCCACTAAACAATGGGTTCTTTTCAGGGTCTACGTTAATTTACCGGAGGGTATATGGTTTTATTGTTTACCAGAGGGTAAAATCCATTATATTCCCACTATGAATCAATACTGTAATATCATAGCATGATACCATATCCCCACTATACAATTATATATCAATCATCCCAGTAATATCAATGGTATCATACTTTATGTATCTTTAATATCAATAAAACATTGACCATCATAGGGGAACGTGAATTTACCAGCGGGTAAATAGTCCAAGCAATTGATGAGTCCCAGGAAATCTGACCTGCCATACTCATCATACCACGATTCCACGATCCAGTGATTTCCAAATTTCTGGCTATCTCCAGCCCTTCTTTGAGAAACCCTGGAAACACCATTGGTTGTATCATGTTATAGCAAAACCTGTGGTTACAAATGGTGTTTCCCAGGGTTTTTGAAGGGTTAGACTCTTAGACTTAATACCAATGGTTTCGTGGGACACTTACCCCAGGGTTAGACAGGTTAGACTGCAACGCGAGGATTCTGGTTGCCGGACGTGTCCAGGCCGTGGTCAGGTTTCCAGTCCTCAAAACCATGGGTTTCCAATGTGAAATCATCATGACGGAAACATTCACGTTGTTGAGGTTACCCTCTGGTAAACATACAAAAAGCCATTGAAAATGGCCATTTATAGTGGATTTTCCCAGTAAAAATGGTGATTCTCCATAGTTACGTTAGTTTACCAGAGGGTAAACGCTACGTATTCCAGTCACGTTTTCAAACATGCCAGTCACCTTTTCGCGGCATTGCCATCTATTGCATCCATTGACAAGTTGGAGACCTGGAAATGAGCATAAGTGGTTTGAAATCCATAACCCATATAATCCCATAAATAATATATATAAGTGGAGATATTCCATATATAAGTGGAGATATTCCATATATAACTGGAGATATTCCATATATATATATACAGGGATATCTCCAGTCATATATATACATATATATATATATGTTTCTCTTTGTATACATGGGGATATTCCATTTATACATATTTTTCTGGTTGGTGGTTTCAACCCTTCTGAAAAATATGAAAGTCAGTTGGGATTATTATTCCCAATATCTGGAAAAATACAAAAATGTTTTCCAAACCACCAACCAGATTTATAAATGGTGACTTTTCACATATAACTTTTTTTTTTGACCCACTTACTATACGTGGGATAGGTGGGATCTCCATCTGATGTCGCACCTGAGGAAAGCGATCCGCTGGCACTGACGTCTCTGCACGATCCGCGCTTGCTGTCGCTGCCATGGCGGTCGAAAATTGGGAAACCCCGGACACAGTAGTATGGTTGGTATGGTTCAAATATGTTCAAATATTGATTGGCTAACAGTTATAGATATTATAGATGATAATGATTACCATCTAGTAAACCGACATAGAGATGGAAAATCCACCAATGATTTCCTGGAGAAACGATTTCCATATATATATATATATTATATTATATATACAGTATATGGGCGTCGGTTTTTCGGGGGGTAGCATGAGATGTTCGGCTTTCTTTAGCTGGTCATCTTGCATCCAGAACAATGTACCGTAATTGGGCAAAGATGTTGGCCCATTTTGGGGCTGGCTTTCCCCCATAATCGCGACCCGTTGGCCAGTGAGCTCGCTATGATAGGCCCAAATTTGGTTTCATGTTCAACATCAAACCCAGGATCTTCATTTTTGTTGTAACTTTACATGTTTAAACCTTCAGAAATTGGCAAGGTTGATGCATGTTGATGTTGGGTTTGCCATCTTGGAGCCAAACATGCAATGGATCACCGAAATTTGAGTTGTTACACGCAGCCTCTACAGAATTAGGCCAGAACTTGATCTCGAACCATCTCAAGGTTTCCAATTCATGGCATCTGCAAATGCCTGAGTTTGTTTTTCCCCCCATTTTGGGTTCTCATACAAGAGTGGCTGGTGGGTTGTGAGATGTTTTGAAGCCATCCCAAGAACATGTTTGGACACCTCTCTGTCAATTGGATTGGCACTCGAATCCTTCCAAGCCAGAAAAACAGCACAACTTCACAGCTTGATCTTTTGACCTCTGCGCTCAGACTTCACACCTAACGCCAACCATGGCGATGATACACGGTAGTACCGTGGCCCCAGCCATAACCGCCATAGCCATGATGATGGTACACCGTAGTGCCATGACCCCATCCTCCGCGCCAGCCGACAGGGTTGTGGTACACATAGGTGGTGCCATGACCCCATCCACCCCTCCATCCAGGGGGATTGTGATGGACATATCCACGGCCAGGGCCACCGCGCCAGCCCGGTGGATTGTAGCGAACCCAGTCCTGGTTTCAAGGTGTAACGGATGGGATAACCAAACAAAAATCATAGGGAAAAAATAGGGGTTCCTATGTGGGGGTACCATATGGGGTACCCCTAAATCATCCATTTGAATAGGATTTTCGATTACAAACCATCCATTTTTGGGATCCCCCATTTTAGGATACTTTCAAATGGACATCTACAGTGAAGATCAGTAATTAAATCTCTACACCACGCAAGCGGGTTTGGTTGTTGATCATCCATTTTCCAGGTTTCCAGGTCGGCGAAGGTCATGATCACAATGAGGACCCTGCTGCCATTTCAAAATCAGAGCATGTGCGCCCTTATGGTAACTGGTAACTTGAACTGAAGCTGCACATCAAAAAAGACGCCGATCAAACCACCACTGACCACTACATGGATTTTCCACTTCAATAACACCCTGCCCCAGGCCATTCAAATTCACTTCTATCCCCTTTGAAGTCACTTAGCCATGGCATATATGATCACTTCTCAACCCCAAGCTAGTCACCAAATGAAGTGTCAGCACCCAGTCCTCTTCTGACTTCTCAGCTGAGTCCTTTGATGCTCTGAATTGTAGCATTTCCAAGGACTGATCTTCATCCAGTTCCAACGCCGTCGATCCCGTCGTTCCGAACACGTCGGCAGCACAAGTCGTTTCCGCCTTCGCCAAGAAATGGCAGGTGAACAAAAGAAACACACCACGCATCATTGGCGCAGAGTGCCAGTCAGCAGGGCTGTGAGGTTTCACCCTGTGACGCTCGGTGACTATACTTGAGCCCTGAAAAGCACAAATCAATGGATTGGTTTAAGGGGAAATCTGCAGGAAACCGTGGTTTTTACCATCAAATATCGGGCTTTCCTGTAAATTTTCCCATCATTCAATTGTTTGAACAGAACATCAGAATTCTATGATTCTATGATGTTGAAATTGATATGCGGGTGATTGAAATTGAAGATTGAGGGATCCACAATTTGCTTGTCAGATGTTGAAAGCATCCTATTGATGTAGCATCTGGTTATTTAACATAGCCATGGAAAATCCCAAGCATAAATGGAGGTTTCGTTCGCTGGGAAAATCATCTATATCATCTATTTCGATTAGGGCCATGGATTCCATGGCGAACTGTTAGTCATAACCAGATGGTACCAACATTAGACCCACATTGTCCCGAAAAGAGACGTGGCTAGTTCACCACGGAGCCATATATGGAAGTCTTCTCGCGCCCACTCACTAACTGATTCGTTCATGATGGGAATAAGAAATCGTTTAAAAAAAATACCATCCGGTAATTTAATAATTAAGTTACAGCTATGTAAAACGGCTTGTTTATATGATTTACATGAGTTTACCTATGATGAATACAGTATTAATCTTCCAAGGCTGTGTCAAATTAGCAAAGAGTATACCTTAGGACGATATCAAGTGGCTAGCAACCATGTACCCCTCTCCAGTTGCCCATTTATTGCTGGTTTCATCCCCATGCTGGCTGGCCATCGAATCAAACCGGATCCCTACTTGAAAAAACACTCCATTTAGTAGGTATAGCTGGGTTTATCCCATGTTTAACCTTGGTTTTATCCGAATTAGAGCTGGGTCCCTGTCAAAAATTGGAGGGATCCCACATTCAGATCGTCCTTGTCGGTTCTCACATTGATGTTATAAAATTATTTGGTGTTCAAAACAATGCTTATGAACCACACACCAAGTAGCAGGAATGCAAATCACCAAGTCATGACATACCCTCTGGTAAACTAACATAGCTATTGAAAATGGCCATAGAAATAGTGGATTTACCCATTAAAAATGGTGGATCTTTCCATCGTTTTTTGTATGTTTACCAGAGGGCAGATCCAAGATTTCACCCAGATTTCAAGGTCGCTTGCGCCAGGCCGTCCCTGCATTGTTCTAGGAGGTATACGGACCAGTGATGTGAACGTTGGTTTGTAAACTCAGCTACATGATATCACTGATATCACCCATAAACATTAACATACTTTAACTGGTAATCTAACATATTGTAGCTATTGAAAATGGCCATTGAGTTCGTTGATTTACCCAGTAACAATGGTGATGTTCAGTTCGCAAACTGTGAGTTTACCAGAGAGTAAACCATAGAATTCACGAAGTTTTACGAAAACGCGTGACCAAATCGTCAACTTAGCAGCCACTTAGCAGCCATCACCTCCACACGCGGGCCTTGAGGATCCATCCCACGATGAGAATCTATTTAAAAGAAGATGGATTAAGGACCATTCAATGGCCATGCAACAGGAACCGATTTATTGGAGGTACCGATTCCATATACGGTAACTACATTTAAATATACGGATTTTTAAATATACGAACAGGTATTTTAGACTACCTTCGGGAACGTTTTCCTTGGCCCGCCCAGCCATTCAAACATACGGAATCCAATTCATTTAAACATACTGCAACTACATTTAAATATACGAACTGGTGTTTCATACTACCTCCGGGGCCTGGCGGTCTGGCTCGCCCTCCACATATTTAAATGTCGTTTCCGTATGTTTGGCCTATTTTTTAGGCCTACTTTTAAGTAAATATCACCAGAAAATATGGCCAAACATATCGTACTAACGTACCTCCATTTTAGGATCTTGAAATTCCCATTGAACCATCCCCCAATCCCTATGGATCCAGCCGTACCTTCTTTAGGAAGAGGGACTGGGGCCCATGATTTGGGGGGTTAGCCGTACCTTCGAGAAGGAGGTGTTTGGATTCATAGGGAATATGAATAATATGTATATCGTTATTCCAATTGTTAACCATTATTAACCATAGACTAACCATAGATTAACCATAGATTAATATTATTAACCAATAGACAAGGCAACTATTGACCACACATTTGTTGCTTCAAAAATCTTCAGAATCCAGTGAACTTCCGGAAATCTGTCTGGCTGGGTATATTTCTCCAGGTGAAAGCCATGGGATGTCCGCACTCTTACAGTAGATGCTGCCAAACGGTACTTATGGGGATTTTTTTGGGTTGGGATGACACAAAACCAAGAGTTTTAAGAGTATAGTTATAGGTCCTATATTGTCATAGAGTGTTGGATGTACTATAAGGTAAATATACGTATAATAGAATTACCATCACAAATGAGATAATATCACCACCATTTTAGTTGGGAGGTACCCGTCTAAATGTGAGGAACATTTTCCGGGGCGAGGGGCCTCAAAATGTAAGCTTAAGCGTACATGTTTTTTTTTTCAAAAAGCTGATGGGATATAGTTGGATTTCACCATAGGACTCCATTGCTATTATTTGACAATGGGATTGCATCAGCAAAAACGGCTTTGTCACTGGTCATCAAACCAAATGGAATATGATGAAATAGTAACCCCAAAAAACAGAAAGGTAAATCCATGCTAAAATATGCATAAATCACACTTGCCAACTTGCCCATCTTTTTGTACAGAACCAGTATTCGGGATGTCATAGAGTATAGTTGTCATCGAACGCAATGAGGGGGTCACTGTTGTGTAGTTGGCTCTTTCATTTTAGGATCAGAATCAAGAATCAACAAACATTGAAAAATTGGATTCTAAAATATCATATTTGATCAAGAATCCAAATATTCATCAATTTTATCAACAAGAATCATTTTAGGATCATGCACTTTTTGTTGAAAAAAATCAAGAGGCCATCTTGGAGACGATTCTCCCTACTGCAGTTCCACTGGAACTGGGATGAAAGTTTTTTCCAACTGTGGCTGGTTAGAATCTCGGGGTTCCCAGAAAAATATCACGAAAGCCCTTAAGAGGTAGCCATACATGGCCATTAAGGTGGTGGGTCGCACCAACAATTATGATTTCCACAAAAAAAATGATCTTTAGATTTCTGTTGCCCTTCCAAAATGGAAAAATACAGAAAACGGTTAAACTCATATTAAACTCAATGTCTGATTCAAATCTGATGTTTAGAGTCACAGTGAGAGAAAATCACAAAAGAATGCCATGCAGCGTCTACCACATCTTCCGGGCAGGACAGCACTAGCACGCCACCAGCACACCACGACACAAATCTGATCATGTGGGTACGAGTCACACTCCAATAGCAATCCAAATAACTATGTGAATGAATGTCTTGCCCAAAATCTCACTCAGTGGGTTTCCTTCAAAAAAAGGTTGGATTCCTTTTCTCATAGAATCTTATTTCGGGGTACATAGTCGCGGGTACATAGTCGCGTGGGCGGGCGGACCCAATGGAAAAAGAACGTCAAGAGTAATCATTTGCTAAGTATTGCTAAGTGAGAAATGGTTCCAAATCATTCAAAATTTAACAAGTCCTCTCCATTCTCAGATTTTTTGGAGATTTTGCATGAGTTTGACCCATCTAAAGTGTTCACACATCCTGCCAGCATCCCAAAATCATCTCATTCCTGCGCCCTTCGCAAACGTTTCTGGTGGTGAGCTGTTTGGGTAAGCAGACCCTCCAGTTTCAGGACACAGTCTTCCAGCATGACCTGGCTATTCTGGCTTGCTTTGAGACATTGCTGAAACGCAGGGAAGCAGTTCCATTTTTGTGCATGGTGAATCATGTCAAGAAGTATGGGGGTGCAGTTCCATTAATGTTTATGTCTTATCTTTCTCCATAGTCTTGAGCCCCCTTATTTTCCAATTTATGAGGGTTATTATATACATTTATATACCATAGTTATACCGACCCATAATCGGCCCTGGCCACCCAAGTATAAATCAAATGGACATGTCGACCGGGCCATTTCTACCGGTTTGCCTGGGATTGAAGGACGCAAACATCATCCACTCAACATGTTGCTGGTTGGTGGTGCAATAACCACCTTGAAGAATATTAGTCAACTTACTGGTGCTTAGTAGGGAATGGATGGGAATGGGGGAATGGGATGATTATTGATAGTGATTATGGATCATTCCCTCATTCCCTACTAAGCACCAGTAAGTCAATGGGAAGGAACAAAAATCGATATATGATGGTAAATAAAATTCATGTTCCAAACCACCAACCAGTGTTGCTATTGAGAAATGAATGGTTGTGGGGTCCACAATTTTGAGACACAACCCTTTAAGAATGGCTTAAGGCTTAAGGACTTCTACTGCACTTTTGACAATGAGTCGTCAAACATGTTCCAAAGTCTACTGATGGAAGCAAATGAACAACACCATCCACAAGGTTGACGTAAGTTTATTTGATTTCACACAAAAAAAAAAACGCAATCATTTCACTGGTGTTACTGAAGCAAAATCAATCCGCCAAACATTAACTGCTTGGTGGTTTCAACCTACCCCTCTGAAAAATGATGGAGTTCGTCAATGGGAAGGATTATTCCCATATATGAAATGGAAAAATAAAAGTCATGTTCCAAACCACCAACCAGTGATTGATTACTATATAAATCACCATTTTTCCATGGTTTTCCCATGGTTTTCCCATAAAATCCTGAAATCCCCATTGAAATTATGCTGTTTTCCCCTTCGATTTATTGATAAATCTGGTCGACCATTTGGAGATGATTTCCTAAGGCGCCAATTCCCGTCTTCGAACTGCTGGGGTCATGAAAAGGTCATGTCTGGGGTGGAAAAAAAAATATTGTGGTATTCGAGAACAATTAATATGTCAGTTGGGATGAAATACTGCCCAATATATTCGGGGTATATGTCTGTTGAATATATTGGGCAGATTTTCATCCCAACTGACATGTATTATCATATTAATTGTTCTCGAAGATATTCCTGGCAACCACCTAAAGGTACCTTTGCATGTGACACATATATAATACTGACATATGATCTCAAATAAGTTATAATCCCATATCCCCTAACAATGTTAGTATATAACCATACATAATCATATATAACAATGTAACCATATAGTACTTATAAGTAAAGGTTATGGTTCCCATATGATCTCAAGTTTTTATATATAATCCCATTAACCAAACATCCCCCCATTCGAGAAAACGATGAGTTTCCAGCGAGATTTCATGACAAGAACCATGATTAATCCCCATTTAAAGCCCTATTAAACATTATTAATCCAATGCCGGCATATATTATACCATTATCAAGTTTATAAACCCATAAAAACCCTATAACCCTACTAAACCATCTATGGGATTTTTGGTATCCCTACGTCATAGCCCTATTAAACATGATTAAACCATGGAACTATTATCCCCAAAACCAAACGAGGTGTCTCACTGCCACCTGGAGCTGCTCTTTGGCTGCAGCTCTCCTGGCTTTCGCTTTTCGGCGAAACCCGGTGCAGTTTGCGAGAGAAAATGGGTCAATTTACACAATGCGGGGCCCCCAAGATAACTAAGTTGGTTTATAACCCAAATAACTATGGTTTATCATACTTATAACTATAGTTAATGGGGTTTATAAACCAACTTATAACTGGGGGGCCCCACATTGCAGATGAGTATGTTGACTGCTTTATTTTCCATAAAATAATGAAAGAGTACCTGCCAGTTAAAAATTTTCAAGTTGGAAAAGAAATCCTCAAGTATTTCTAGAGTTGCCTATATTATATATATATATTATAGGGATCTGATTGGCCAACATATCTAGAATCAAGATAATCATCTTAAATATGTATATAATATATATATATTAAAAAATAATAAATAAATAAATAAATAAATAAGCCAGTCCCGATGAATCTGTTGATGACCGATTTTTTTAACGGGGGTGACTACAAACAAAAAACATAAACAATAGCAACGTGTATACAACCATAGGATGTCATCCCGCAGTTTCAACACCTCCGTTCCAGCATGCAGCGCTCTCGCTGTTGCCGCTGCTGATGCTGTGCCTGCGGGGATGGCTAAAGGGTGTAGTCCCTTTGTCCATTGGCCTTTTTTGTCTCTGGGAATTCCCATAGTGGATTGTAGGCTGAAATTATCTATGTATATATATATATATACATACATACATCCATACATACATACATATATATAATATGATATATATATAATATGATATATATATAATATGATATATATATATGTATATATATTTAAGGTATATGTGAATAAGTACAATATATAGATACACAAATATGCCGCAAATTTCGAGCGCACAACTCCGGGAAATAACCTATCATGAGGTTGGGAAACTCTGATTGTAGCTCCGCATCCCTATTGGGAATTATGGATACCCAGAGCTCCTTAGCCCCTTCCAGCCGGATAGTTGTAGGGATTGCATAATGGATTGTAGTTTCCTGCTTATAACATTAGATAGTAATATTAAAATAAACACAATATATAATGATCCCTATATGAGTAGGTGGCATAAATGTGCATAAATGTGCAATGACGCGCCGTACTACCCGCATAGTAGCAAGCATGCTGTTGATGTTCCCATGCGTGAAACTGCTCTGCGTATCTTACCTGACCACAAACGTGGAGATCTATCCTTTTTTACATGGATGTTGTTTATTCGAAGAGTTCCGATGATTCCAAGAGCTAGACAAAATCGCCAGTTTCAGGTTTCAGGAAAACAAGAATCACAATTTCCACATAGTGATCCTACAAAAATCGCCATTTCCATCGACTTTCTCGAACAAATCCCATCACTTGGCACGCCATGGCACCTCCCGGCGCAGCGACAAACGGAGCCGACCTAGCACCCCCAAAGCTTCTGCTTCCAAGATCAACCAATCAACACGGTGACTATGGACAATGGGGACTTCATCAAACATGTTTAGCTTGTTTTTTGGGGGGGATATGACCAACAAGTTCCAAGCCTGCTTTGTCAACTCTGGGAGTACTAAACCCATATTAGATCATCCAAAGCACATATAAAAAAATGTGGCAGGTTTAGGCTTCACTGTATTGAATGGCTATGCACTTTCATTGGGGCAAGGGATCCAAATGGGATGACCTGGTATGATGATTTCAGATCTAATCTCGGATCCAATTTCTATCACCTGACCTCTACAGTATGGGTTTATTTCAAAATTGGTGATAAGTTTATTTATGGCCATTGAAAGATGAAGAATGTGAGGTGTCAAATAAAGTGATGGAATGGAGTTTCAAATCATGTGACGACCCGACCCTGAAAAATATCACCTGAAAGAAACCATTCTGCAGCAGTTTCCGGAAATTGCATCATTCCCAAGGCCTCAGGACTGTGGAAACCCTGAAAAACCCATGGTCATTGCCATACTCAAATACTGAACAACACCCAGCAGGCTGGTTCCATCCATTCCTGGAACAAAGCTTGGGAGAACCAAGGCGGCTACGAGCCGAATTTTTGCCCCCGCGCTTCACAAACACATCTGGGTAAATTATAATAATTCACCAAGCTGAATAGTTGGGCAATTTGGGGATGATTTCCCTTATTAATTAGCCATGATTCCAGGGCTCGGGAGAACAGGGTTTGGTCGTGATGAAATTTACCCAGAATTATTGGTGATCATCCCAGCATACCCCAATATTCATAGTGGTACCATCTGAACAAACACCAGTTATAATTTACACATGATGTTTGTTCAGATGGTACCACTGGACCATGGTGGGATTCAGCAAGCGATGGAGATGGAGAGATGCCAATCCACACCACCAATCGATGGACAAAAAATCTCTGGATTCATGTGGACTACGATACCCTATGGTTTAATGGAGGTTTAATGGGGTTTAATGGGATTTAATGGGTTTAATGGGATGTAGTGAAATTTAATGATATACCCTCTGGTAATTTAAGAGTTTGCTATTGAAAATGGCCAGTTAGTTCGTTGATTTCCCTATTCAAAATGGTGATTTTCCATAGCCATGTTAGTTTACCAGAGGGTATATCATTGATTCCTAGGTGTGTACATCTTTACTATCCCTTACTAAGGAAATCATGTTTTTTAAGGGGGAGGCTGGCCAAAGTAAATGGGAGTATATACCCCAGAAAAGGAGGGTTCTCTGAAAATATGGCACCTCAATGTTCCTTATGAAAAATGACATTTTTTGAGGAAAAAAAACATTTCTAAACACACCCAAGTCTTTCATTGTTGGTTACATTACTACACCCCTATTGCATGTCCGTGAAATATCCATTGTATCCCCATTAAAAATATGTTTTCTCAGTTACATACCCAATAATATCAATTATTTTCTGGTTGTATATGGTTATATCCCCATTAAACCACCATTAAATCCTTATTCAATCCCTATTAAAATTATAAATCCCTATTGAATCCCTATTCACCTGTTTTTCACTTAAAAATTATCTTCTTTCAGCCTCCAGTCCCAATCGCAACGCCCAAAACACGCCGACCTTCAGCGTGTTTCTGCCAGGCCGCGTCGACGCCTCGGCCATCCAACATTCGATGGGGATATATCTGAAGGCTCATCCCACGGCTCGTAAGTGGGTTAGTTCACCCCAGTGATTGATGTGGATTAACCCTACAAAAATCCCATGTAAATCACTGGGGTGAACTAACCCACAACCACGAGCCGTGGCTAGTTCGCCACGGCTCGTATCTCTGAATCACCAATATCTCCACCCTGTGGTGCATAGAGCAGAGCAAACCACAATATCCATTGTTTATGTATGTTTGGCGGTTAATGTATGATAATATCCATTCCTAGTGCTTAATAAATGGTTAATATCTACTAATTGCATCTAATATCTGGTTGGTGGTTTCAACCAACCCCTCTGAAAAATATGAGTTCGTCAAATGGGATGATGAAATTCCCAACTGAATGGAAAGTCATAAAATTCCATGGTTCCAAAGCACCAACCAGTAGTCTATGTTAGTTTATCTGATTTCTGTTCAAAATAAACATCGAATGGTTATTCGTATTTAAGTTCTATTCAATTGAAATGGATGTTTTCATGGTCTTTATAAACCAACAACAATAATAACTGTCTATGGTTGAGGAGGAGAAATCACAAAGTAGTTCTATGGTGTGAAACCAAACCAACAACATTGTTTTAATAGTACTTTGACTTCTAGGATATGTATACATAGACATTTTACATATATATATATATATGTATGCCACAAGATGAGGCCCACAAACAATAGCTAAGTTGACTTATATCTAGGCCAACGATGGTTTATGGGGAATACGGAATATAACTATAGTTAACTGGATATCCCAGAAAAATATATCCCTACTAATGGTTTTCTAATCGTTATATGCAATATGTACATATGTATACATATGTATATATATATGTAAGTAACTACCCATGGTTTATGGTGGATACAACTATAGTTAATGTAGTTAGTATATACATATGGACCATAGAGGTTTCCTAAAATGGGGTACCTCCAAATCATTCTAGTCATTAGACCATCACTTAGTATGGAACCTTTGGTGACTTGGGGATCCCCCATTTAGGAACCCCCATGGTAGATGGTTTATCCATGTTTATCCCATTGTAATCCTATTGTTTACAATGTTTCATAGTGACCCAATAGTTACTTGATGGAATTACTATCTATCTCTCTATGTATATATAAACATATACATATATATATATATTATGCAATAATCATAATCATAATAACAAAAACAATAACAATAATAATAACAACAATAATTAATAATTTAATAATATATATATATCATATCATGGAACCGGGCCAGTCGACATGCAAACACGAAACCGGGAAATCAAGGGACCTTCGAAAAAAAAAAAAAAAAAACCTTTGGCATGTCGACAGGATGTTACCATTTTAAGAAACGTCCATGTGTACATAGATATCCTAACTACACTTGATGGGATTACTATATATACATATAATATAATATAAATATATATATATATATATATACACAATTTATAACATATATCTATATATACACTGTATAATATATATATATATAGACAGTATATATATATACAGTATATTTATGTATATATAATTATATATACTATATATATGTATATATATATATGCCAACTGCTGCCACGTGGCGCTTCACAGCTTTTCCCAGGACGCCGCTCCTCTCGCAGCGCTTGGATCTTTCGTGCAAGACCTGCACCGTCGACGCGGAAAGCGGAACGCGCGGGTTCCGGGATCCCTGTGGGTCCCCTTTGAGGTGCAAAAACCTAGGAAAATCATGGGAAAACTGGTGAAAAACTAGGAAAACCTAGGAAAATGATGGGAAAAAACTAAGAAATGATGATTTACCATCTGGTAAACATACAAAAAACTATGGAAAGATCCACCATGCTATTAATGGGAAAACTCACTATTTCGACTGGGCCATTTTCAATAGCTATGTTAAATTACAGAGGGTAAGAATGGTTAAGAAACAGATACCCTCTGGTAAATTAACATAGACCCTGAAAATAGTCATTGTTGAGTTGAAACTAATCTTCCAACCCCTATCTGCCAGGGTCTATGTTAGTTTACTGGAGGGTAAATGGTAAAATGTTGCGATGTAAATAGGCTGTTGGGTTTAAAGTGGATACGTCTACAGTTGGACGGCTTCGTACAGCAATTTGTAAGCTGGGTGATCCAGCCGATGAACCACCTGTCACTACTTGACTTGATTTTTTGGGTCAGAATCCACCAGAAATCCATAGAGAAAACTAGGGGGAGGTCAATGTTCCTCAAGCAATTCTGGGAAAAATGTTGCAAGAAATATCAATGGGAATTCCAGGATCCTAAAATGGAGCTACTGTACCATATAAGGCCTTATGTTGTAGGGATATTCCCTGAAATTAAGGCCTTCAACTAATTAGGCCTTATATATGGTAGGTACCTTAAATAAATCGGTTCCTGAATTGGTAATTGATTAAGTACCATCTGGTAACTTAACATAGCTATTGGATATGGATCATTTATAGATCATTTACCTAATAAAATGGTGATTTTCACCCACCTTGGAACGAACACTTGGAACGAACCCACCGAATCTCGGGATAATGACAGATCCTGTGGGAAGCTATTCACTGCCATGTCAAAGACTGTAAACACGTGGAAAGCCAGGTCATAGACATATATATATATATTGCGAGTGCAAACAGTGTTTGTAAATGGGCAATGTCAAACCCCATGTTGATATATACATGGATGTTTATGTAATTATATATACATTGTATCATAATATATATATATATATATATGTGTCTTATATTGTATTATTACATATTATTGATCGATCATTTCATTATTTTCATGACAGAGCAAACTGGACAACAAGATTAATTTTGGTATTTAACTAATGTGTGTATGAATATCAGCTGGTTAAGATTGGCATGCCTATGCCTATAGCCATTTCTTACGACGATAGGAGTATATCTTGTTGTATAGTGCTGTGTGTGTGGGTGTTAGCAAAAGATTACAGCAACTGTACTGTTCCTATGCGTTGACAAACAAAATAAACAATAAAAACGTAATTATACACTAGCTGGTTGGGTTTTACATCCGTATAGCAATCTCTGAAGAACATAGATGTGTGGTTTATTGATTGTATATTGGTTTGTGTTAGCGACATATTAACTTGATCAATACAGGCATGCTTACCGATTAATGAACCAATCCAATCTTGGGTTGAACTTGGCTTGAAGATCAATTAACGAAACCAAATACCCTCTGGTAAACTAACATGGCTATGGAAAATCACAATTTTTATTGGGAAAACTCACTATAAATGGCCATTTTCAATAGCTATGTTAAATTACCAGAGGGTACTATAGCAGCCAAAAAATCAAGTTGGAAACCTGGTATAGATGATATTTACCATATCTTTACCAACAAAAAACCATATCTTTACTGGATACACAGAAACCATATGGCAGTAAAAGATATGATAAACCAGTAAAGATATGGTTTTTATATCATCAAACAATCCCGTGCCCGGGAAACACACTGTCCGACATCTTTTCGGGGATTACTGTAGATGGGTATTCAACTATTTTAGACATATATCTATAACTACCTGTCCTCTTAGAGTTGGTCGGTTTCCGGTCGGTTTCCTCAGATACATCACACAATATGTATATATATATATATATTATATATTCCCATTGATTGTTGGTTGTAAGTTCTTCTCTTATTTTGATGCTGAAATCCCATGTGAGGGTTGGCTTAAAACAACTATTTTAAGTTCAGAAACCTTATCTTCCTACAATGTTCTACGTTCTAATGGGTTCTATACAATAGAACCTGTTAGACCATCATGTTGATATCCCACGAAATCTCGTGTTTTTTTTTAAACATGTTTCACAACCCATGGGTAAATTATAGTATTTCACTAATCTGAAAAGTTCGGCTAGATTTTGGGATAGTTACCCTTACCATGAAAATCCGGTCAGGTGTATACCCGCGGGGTCGTGATGAAATCTACCCAGATGATTCATACCCTCTGGTAAACTAACATAACTATTGAAAATTGCCATTTATAGTGGATTTACCCATCAAAAATTGTGATTTTCCACTTCGCTACGTTCGTTTACCAGAGGGTACCCAGATGATTCATAGGTTTTTTTTCCATCCAGTTGACCCAGTTGACCCAATCGTCACCTCAAGCCAGACGCTACGCAACTCCGACCAACCATGATCACCTGGGGTCGACAGGATCGATGGATGGAAACAATCTGAAAAAATCAACCACACATATCCATAGATATCCATTACAAGTCATTATATAAAATATTAAACATATAACATATATGACATATATGTAGTTATGTATATGTATAAATATATATAAATGTATAAAATTATTTATACATACATATATGATTTATATATGTATATCCATAGATATAAATATCAAACTTGAAGATGGATAAGATGGATATAACATGCAAGAACCGCAATCGGTTTTCTTCGGTCATCTAAGGGTGAAATCTCGAATTAAATCGGGTGGATTTTGTCTGGTAAACAAACAGTTTGCGATTGAAAATGGCCATAGAAATGGTTGATTTACCCATTAAGGAAGGTGTTGTTTCCATAGTGTTTTGTATGTTTGCCAGAGGGTAACTCACATGTCATAACCAGTCAACAGTATTTTCAATGGTCTATGACTCGCATTCTCGAATTGTTCAGAAGTTTGAAGCATACTTTACTCAAGCAATGAGACAGCCTCCTCATACCGCTGAGGAATTTTTTATGCAACAGGAGATCCTACAAAAGTATTCAGAATATGTGCCAGGGTAGATGGTATATGATGCTAATGGTTTATGGTCATCCCACCATTAGGGATTACTTAAATCGGTATATAAATCCCGACAAAGGACTGATGACAATCCTCCAATCTTTGCTGGTAAAGATTCCCATTTCTGCACCCATTTACCATGTCATCGCATTATCTTCATTCTCAAAAAAAGGAAGAGACATGTTGACATAGTATGTTGACACATTATTATCCTGCGTAAATTATAATATTTCACTAGCCTGAAATAAGGCCACACCACTTTGGGGATGATTTCCCTATTGTTTTCCCTACTAACCATCATTCCAGTGAGGTCGCAGTGAGGTCGTTATAATTTACCCAGATTAATATCCCATCATTTTCATTGGGTAATGAACCATGCTATGAAGAAAACCAGGTCAGTATATATTGGATAATGACACCATATTATGCAATATTATGCATATTATTCTATTAGATGTTGGAAAATATTCTACCATCAGCATTCAACATGGTTTCATCCTGGCAAGATGGGCCCCCTGAGCCCCCTGGGCCCCCAGCGCGCCAAACCCAAACGTTGACGCCAGGATAAGGCCTATCGGGATTTCAGATGGGTTTTTATGTGGGGATTTCCATAAATCGGAGGTAACCCAAAATGGCAACATGGATGGTTTATCATGGAAAAACCTATGAAAATGGATGATTTAGGTTTTTTTTGTTGGGAAACCACCATGTTTCAGCCAGCCAAAATGTGGGAAATTCTGGGAATGATCCTTAAACCAAGTATATAGCTTGTCGTAAGTCACATTGTTCTTCCTCAAGCATCATTTTTCTTTGATAGTACCCTATAAGACAATTCGACACCCCTTTTATGCATTTACATACATGGCGAAATCCAATTGAAATATCGTTGGGCAACAACCAACAATCATTTCTCAATGATTTCCTTAATTTTGGTGGTCAAAACCCATATTTGATGGTCAAATCTGCCAATTTGGCGGGTAAAAAATCCGAATCAGGTGAAAAAATACGAATGTCTGCTGGATTCTTCACCAGGTCCATGAAAATCCCATCATATTCCCATCATAAAGCAAGCCCCAAAAAAACTCATAGAAACATATGAAACCAGGAAATCCAAGATGATATGGAACCTCCATATTTAAGGGGATGGGTCAAAACCCTGGTACCGTGCCGTGAACCCCAAGACATAGCTGGGATTCATGGATGTTCATCCCACTATAGTAATGGTATTTATAGCTATTGATTCGGAGCCATATAACACCATATAAAATATTATGAAATCACCTAAGATCATATAAAACCATATGAGCCATGGTCAATACTCACTATATGGTTGATGGTCATCCCATCCATAATAAGGATCTAAAAATAATGTTTATTATAAATCCCATTAAATCACCATTGGATGACTAGCCCCGTTTTTAATGGTTATTAACCATGAGTATTGACCATAGCTCATATGTGTGAAAATCCATCATTTTACCCTCTGGTAAACTTTCACATAACTATGGAAAGATCCACCCATTTTTCATGGGAAAATCCACTATTTCAATGGTGATTTAACCATCATTAACCATCATTAACCATATAATAACCATGTAATAACCATATATTAACCATCATTAACAATATATTAACCATCATTAACCATCATTTGCTCATATGGATACCCATCATTAACCATCATTAACCATAGAAAAACCATAGCTATTGACCCATAGCCATTTCTGCTGCTTTCCAAAACTTTTCTGCTTGGAGAATCGTCCCATGGGCGGTTCTGCTAAAGGTGAACAACAAAAACCCTGGTTTTTATCCCAGAAACCTAGGAAAAATCATGGGAAAACGGGTGAAAAACTGGGAAAACCTAGGAAAATCGTGAAAAACTGGGAAAACCTAGGAAAATCGTGAAAAACTAGGAAAACCTAGGAAAATCATGGGAAAACTGTTGAAAAAACTAGGAAAATCATGGGAAAACTAGTAAAAAAAACTAGGAAAATCATGGGAAAACTGGTAAAAAACTAGGAAAATCATGGGAAAACGGGTGAAAAACTAGGAAAACCTAGGAAAATCATGGGAAAACGGGTGAAAAACTGGGAAAACCTAAGAAAATCATGGGAAAACGGGTGAAAAATTAGGAAAACCTAGGAAAATCATGGGAAAACTGGTGAAAAACTAGGAAAATCATGGGAAAACTTGTAAAAAAAACTAGGAAAATCATGGGAAAACTGGTAAAAAACTAGGAAAATCATGGGAAAACTGGTAAAAAACTAGTAAAATCATGGGAAAACTGGTAAAAAAACTAGTAAAATCATGGGAAAACTGGTAAAAAAACTAGGAAAATCATGGGAAAACTGTTGAAAAAACTAGGAAAATCATGGGAAATCTGGTGAAAAACTAGGAAAACCTAGGAAAATCATGGGAAATCTGGTGAAAAACTAGGAAAATCATGGGAAAACTGGTGAAAAACTAGGAAAACCTAGGAAAATCATGGGAAAACTGGTGAAAACCTAGGAAAATCATGGGAAAACTGGTGAAACTAGGAAAACCTAGGAAAATGATGGGAAAAACTGAGAAAATGATGATTTGCCATCTGGTAAACATACAAAAACGGATGGGAAAATCACCTAATGCTATTTTTATGGGTAAATCAACTATTTCGACTGGGCCATGTTCAATGTCGCAAACTGTTAGTCATTACCAGAGGGTAAGAATGGTTAAGAAAGAGATAGCCTCTGGTTTATTTTCACAGTTGGACCCTGAAAATAGTCATTGTTTAGTTGAAACTCATCTTCCAACCCTCATCTGCCAGGGTCTAGGTTAATTTACTGGAGGGTATCTATGGTTATTTATGTTCATAATATTTCATACTATGAAATGGTTTAAACATAGTTATCTTTGAATAGCAACTATGGAAAATCACCATTTTCAATGGATAAATCCACTATAAATGGCCATTTTCAATAGCTTTTTGTATGTTTACCAACTCATCTTCCAACCCCTATCTTTGAATAGCGACCTGTAAGTTTACCAGAGGCGATCCAGCAGGGTGATCCTCCAGGTATCAACTTAAAATCTTTCAACGACTGGTGCACAAGTTATTTAGACGACCTGTCCACTTGATTAGTTGGGTTTCCTCAGTTACATCCCATTATTATATTATATTATATTATATTATATTATATATTATATTATATTTTATATTATATTATATTATATTATATATTATATTATATATTATATTATATTATATATTATAGTATATATGTATCATATCATACATATATATTGTACGTATGTCAATTATATCCCCGTTCATTGTTGGTTATACTGTTATACCCTTATTTTGATGCTGAGTGGCTTAAACTAATTATACATCTAATTTATTGCATAATTGGATTAATTATAATATAGAATAATATAGATATATGATGATATATGTACATACTGTAATGGGGTGCTTTAATATTTCCATTACTATTTTCACATGTTCATTATAATCAAATATCTACACCATTCCATACGTAATGTGGTTAAAACAATAATAAACCATCCCCCAAATCACCATTTTTTTAGGTGGTAGTCTTACCCTTCCCAAATGGGTGGTTTATGGCATTGTTTTAACCACATTAGTTGATTTCTGGCTAGTTGGCTAAACAATATGTTTCATCAAATACTTCGTCTTTCCTAATATCTGATTTATAGTATAGCCAAAATCTTTCCAAAATTACCATCTGGTTATTTAACATAGCCATGGAAAATGCCCATTTATAGATGGTTTACCTATTAAAAATGGTGATTTTCCATGGCTATGTTAAATAACCAGAGGGTACTATTTTCACATTTTCACTATACATCTGATATTTTCACTTCGACAAACCCAAAAAGCACCTGGCTCAAGGAAGGTGTGGTCGGCGACTCAATGGAACCCGCGAGTGATCCTCTGGTGATGGGCAAAGTTGATGATTTTTTTCTCGGAAAATGCTGAATTTACTCGTTAAATAGGGAATCATCAACTTTACTAGGGAAAAATTGCCAGGAAAATTTACTAGGGAATCATTACTATTCCTCTTTAACTGGGAAAATGGTGATGATTTACTAGGGAACATGGTGATGATTTACTAGCCAGGACAATTTTGGCATGAAATGTTGGTATTTGATGGAGATTTATGGTATGTAACCAACAGTCATTAAACATGGCTAGCTGGCAAATTTCTTATAACTGAAGGGGTGAGGAAAATCATCGAAGCAAATGATGGATTTTCCAGCAAACCATGTTCAAGTGCCAGATGCCACCAAGGAAAAAAGGGAATTGAATTGGTCCTAAATGCAGATTTGATCAAGAACATAGGGAGTGAACTGCACCCAAAAATTGAGGATTGGGCAATTTGGTTGATCGAATTGACATGGTTCTTTCTTTGACTCTCATGTTCTTGATCGTGTCCTTGAGTTCATGTGAAAGATTCCCCAGCGACTCTTTGAAATGATAAGGATTCCCCGATGGATTTAGAGAACCCACAGTTAATATTGGTGAGAAAAAAACCCTATCGGTTCATCGACAGAAGTTGTTCCAGCCAAAGCTACAGGATGGCCCCCAAGATAGCGTTCAGTTGCCTTATAAGTGGTTTAAAGGGTTTAACTATGGTTCATGGTAGATATAAGTACAGTTAATGGGGGTTATAATGGTATATAAACCAACTTATAACTGGGGGGCCCCATCCTGTAGTAGTGTTTTGTCCTGAACTAACCACCGTGGCGTAGCAGAGTCGCATCTCTCGCTCAGCCAAGCCCAGTTCAACCTTGAGCGATGAGCGGATCAGGAATTGTGGCTGAAATGTTTGAAGAATTGCTGGTGGATTCAAGTTTTCATGCCGGATCCGCAACAATAAAATAACCATAACTAATCCTCAACCATCACCATTGCGATAATTTGAGAGGTACGGTAACTATTTTTTAACTCAATGTGACTCATTCAAGTAGGGGTATACACAACAGAAACCACTACTTTGCACCAACATAAACATCCGAAAAGGACCCTTAATCCCTTTTCACATCTATCAATTGAAAATCATCTGGACTATCATTCCACTTTTAGAAATGGAACTTCTATATATATAGATATATTATATCATATAATGTAATATAGCTGAAACAAAAAGACAGAGAAAATGGAGTCCCAAAAATTCAGGAATTTTTACCCACTTGAAAACTCATCGTTTCTGTTTTCGCTTAAATCCCAAGATGGCCATCGTATTTTTGGCTCCCGTTGGATCATCGCTGTAGGATCTATCCACATGGATTTTATATGAGCCCTCCATAAATACTACGTATAGTTATTGAAGCGAATTTTCATAAAGCGTATTGAAACTGGCAAACGTCAAAGAGTTATTTAAGATGTTACTTGCGCAAACTTAGCGATTTTCCAGTTTGGGGGGCCCACCTTGCATGTATAGGATGTATAGGATGTATAGGATGTATAGGATGTCTAGGATGTCTAGGATGTCTAGGATGTCTAGGATGTCTAGGCTAGGAGACGACTAGGAGATGTCTGGTTCAATTGATGGACTGCGCTTGCAGCATTCGCCCCTCGTGACGAATGGAGGACCATCCCCATTCGTAGATCTACATAGGGGTTTCCTAGGCCATGGGGGTACCTAAAAATTGATGGTTTATTTAAGTTTATTTCATGGAACACCCCATTTTTTCATGGATGATTTTTGGGGGTACCCCCATGACTCAGGAAACCTCCACATAGGTACGCAAATTCCGGTCCAGAAATACCGCGGAAACTAAGGCGTCACCGTGCTTTCCCAGTCAACCCCAGTCCGAAACCCAGATTTCACCGGACCAATAATCAGGATGCTGCCAAATTGTATCAGCAAAGGAATGGCAGTTTTCTACCAAGATTTGGGAAAGATAAAAGCTGCAATTTGATGGCCCCCAAGATATGGGAAAGCCGTAGCGAGTTTTTCAACACAAGCAAACCCTCTGAGATCTGACCAGCCAAGTTGCAACAATTTGACCAAGCAAAAGATAGTCAATTTCAGTGGCCAATGTCATTTTCTACGGAGATCGGCTAAGAACCCACACCATAGCAGTTTGGCGAGCCGAACGAATTCGCTCCTGCGATGGCAGCTTTCTCATCAGGCTTGGGATGTTGGGGTGTTGCCCCAAATTTATACTAAGATTATAGAAAACCAAATAGAAGAGCTGAAAAGCTGCAAACTCTTGAGGTAAAAAAAATACTTCTCCCCAATCTTCAACAGAAATCGTAGGGTAATACATAGTAATGAATATATTGTGATCGATCGTTTTAATTGTTCGGTTTTTACCCAGTTCGATATGGATTATGGAGCATAATAATACTGCTGGTTTACTGATTTATAACCCAATACTGCATGACTAAAAAACCAAATTAATGGACAATCCGCCATTTCTGGATGATAAAAAACCAGATAGAAACCTCCCGGATTGCAAGGAATTTCGCAGCCCTTTTACCACGTTTGATATACATCAATGATACCCCTTTATATCCCACTAGCATTGGTTATATCAGTTATATCCCATTACATTCCCATAAATCCCATCAAAAATCCCTATATAAATGAACATTTTACCAGTGCTGTAATCCTATTTTGCTAGTTTCAATATATGTCAATGGGATAAACTTGATAAACCAACAAACAAATGTGTTCGGGGTTTCACCTGGCAGCCATCTTGGATGACACCGAAAGGTAGTTGGAATCCATGTTTGAATAATCTTTCAGCATAGTTCTTCAGATCACATCTCAAACTTGTTTTCAATGGATTGGTTTAAGGGAAAATGCGCAGGAAACCCCCATATTTAATGGTAAAAACCATGGTTTCCTGCAGATTTTCCCTCAATCCAATGACTGGATTTGTTTAAGCATAGTTGTAGGGATCATATCCCAACTTATCTGGTTGGTGGTTTTAACCATCCTGAAAAATACTAGTCAATGGGAAGGATTATCCCATATATTATGGAAAATAAAAAATGTTCCAAACCACCAACCAGTTATTAATTTTTATTTAACCATCATATAGTTGGTGATCCCATTGTCCTGTCATGATGACATCCCGGTTTTGTCGTTGAGCCCTCCGATACTCTCCGGTTTTCGTTTTGGTTTTCTACAGAGCTCCTCCAATGGAACGTCTTCGTCAAAGGTGCCGCTGGTCACTAATTGGCCTTGGTCGAAAATTCCCGTGGCAGGAATGGACGACTGGGGCAGGATTGAGGTGAAAAAAATGGGCGAAACGATGGGAAAATCACGGTTATTAATGGTGATAACTATGGAAAGGTGGTTATTAATGCCATTATTGTGGGGGGATAATCAATGGAAAATAATGGTTAAACATGGATCATTAATTGATTATTAATGGCTAAGCATGGTTATGAATGGTGATTTTTATGGATATGATTAATAACTATGGTAACATTAACATCAAACTAACACATTCAACTGGCACATATTTACTAGCCACCTACAGTAGTATGATCAAATGGGATAGTGGCATCTTTTGGGCTTATTCATAAGTATGACTATGGGATTTTGACCTCCAAAGGTTAAGATATACCCTCTGGTAAACTAACAGTTTGCTATGGAAAATCACCATGCTATCAATGGGTAAACCCACTATTTCTATGGTCATTCTCACTAGCAAACTGTTACCCTCTGGTGAACTAACATAGCAATGGAAAATGGCCATTTATAGTGGATTTTCCCATTAAAAATGGTGATTTTCCATTGCTATGTTAGTTCACCAGAGGGTAAATTACCAGAGGGTAATCCCTACTATGGTGAAATATCACCCAAGGATCGATGAAGCTCCATTTCGAAGCAACAACGGTAGACCTGCCAATCACAAATGGTGATGGTTTTTCTTTTACCAGCTGTTGAAGGTGTTTTTTTCATAACATTCACTAAGAAAAACAGGAAATCTTGGGGTGATATTGTCTTATCAACTGTATATAGTGTATATATATATATGATATTCAAATATGTGGCCTCTTTGGATGTTTTCTTTCACAAGGCCTCACAACGGACCCTACAGTGCTCACCCATGATTTCACATGCTGTTTGACTGCGGGAGGCTGTAAAAATCAGGACTTCAAATCGTAAGATGCGTCTCCGTGTTTTGGTGTTACAATCGACATGTAAACGTTTACAGTTTGCGACATTGATAGAAAATGGCCCAGTCGAAATAGTGGATGACTACCCATGAAAAATTAGCATGGTGATTTTCCCATCCGTTTTTTCTATGTCTACCATGTCGGGTATATGGTAAAAAAAACATCTCACATCTTTCATCCTTTGGATTACCTGGTTGATACCCCCGAATGCATGGCGCTCAAGTCACATCTAGGTTTTGCTATCAATATCCATGGTTGTCGGGTCACTCTAAATCTCGTTTTTTTCTTGTTATATTCTCAGCCAAGTTGAGATGGTTTATAATGGTTTATATTCTCATGAATTGCCAATATAATGACCCAATATAATGCCAATTGTCATTATAAAGCTCAAATCCAATTTTTAATTTTTCATGGTGTATATTCTCATGAATTATATCCCATACCCTATATTACTATGACTAAATTCGTTAACATCCTCATTTTTGGCTGATTCAATCTCTGGATATGCTGGTCCCATCCCAAAAACCTGGGTCTGCCCAGCACATCCGTAGCAGCACAGCATGGAATTGATCAGCCTCGATGCTACTTGGAATGGGCGGCTCGTTTTTTGGGGGCTATGGTAGCCTCCATACATGGGGAGTTAATATAGTGAATAAACTCCATGTTAAGGGTTACCCTCTGGTAATTTAACAGTTTGCTATTGAAAATGACCATAGAAATAGTGGATTTTCCCATTAAACATGGTGATTCTCCATAGTTTTTTGTATGTTTACCAGAGGGTAGTTTTATGGGTCGAACTATGGCCTTAAAAAGAACATAAGTTGGGATACCACTCCCACAACTATGGTTATAGCCAACTTGTTAGTGGAACTACACCTCCATTTTTTGGTCAAACTAGATTCTCCTCAAAAATTTCATGTCGTACATTGGTTGGGAAATCACCGCACTACATTGGTTGGGTTAAAAAAAGGAACAACAACTTACTGGTGCGTTTTACGCAAGGAATTTTCGGGAATGATCCACAATCACTATAGTAATAATCATCCCAGCAACCCCCAGCAACCCATCCAGCAACCCTACGTAAAACGCACCAGTAAGAACAGGAAACGTTCAATTGCGATGTTTGATTTTCCAGGGGCACTCAATGGATTGGTTTTGTTGAGAATGTTTGAAAAAAATATGCAAGAAACCATCTTTGATCATCTTTGTTGCCACCAAATATCAGGGTTTCCTGTAAGTTGCCCGCAGTTTTATCAATTGAGGGATTTTCCCTCTGGTAAGTCAACATAGATACGAACCATTAATGCTTTCTCAGGGAACAAACATAACATCCACATCTATTTTGATTTACTGGAGGATATATCCCACAACATTTTATATTGCCATATATTGCCTAAGTGGGATTTGAACAAAATACCAAACATGGTTGATTTTACAGCGCATTTTGTGAACACTGAAGAGAAGTCTGTTTTCCGGCCCGAAGGACCCAAAGGACCGATGGATTGCTATGGATTGCTATGGATTTGTCATATAGCATTGAACTATGCGAATACTGTATCCTTTGAGTTTGTATAAAATCCAGGGCCAAGAAATGGTGAAAAATGGGGTTTCACCAAGCATGTCTCACCTCCTTTGGGTCAACAATCCCCATCGCCAAATGGCTCCACGATCCCCATCGGACGATTCATGTCGTGATGTCAGACACTCATCATTATTTTGGGCCCTTGACTAGCACAAAAATACGTGAAGCAGCGCATATATATATATAATGCTATAGGTAGAAAAGTGGTGGGTTTCTTCGGGCTTTATCTATGAATCTATGCTTCATTCATCAAGCCAATGTAATAAAGTTGATATGTAAACCAGGCCATTCAAAGCTATCACCCCCACATTGATCAAACATGGGGTACATTCGGCTGGCCACAATGATCGTGCGATTTCACCGTGGATTTGCGCTCCAGGAGTTCCAAAAAATAGACATATACCCGGTAGATTATTCCCGAAACCCTAAACTCTGTAGATTATACCCTGTATAGATTATTCCCATTTGGAAAATAAGCCAAAAAACACCGACGAAACAAAGCCAGGTGATCATCAAAGCGTCAAATTCGGTCAACGGTTTTGAGCCATACCCGAATCCCAACATGTTTTTGTTGGTGAATTCTCCTCAGTTCGGTGATTCAATGCTGACCCAAATAGGGATATCATAGCCAGAAGTGGTTATATAATAATTCATTATCAACATTTATCAACCATGATTATTCAAACCAGTTTTATGTAATTACCCTCAATAACCTATTAAACTGATCATAAATCATGATTCTGGGCAAATTGTGATAATTCACTCACCTGAATTAAGGCCATTTGGGGATGATTCCCCTTATAAACCATGATTCCAGTGAGGGAGAACAGTGAGGCCGTTATAATTTACTAATTTACCCAGATATATGATTTAATGATGGGTTTGATATGTGGTTGAATTACATCTGGTTTAAGTAGGTATATGGATTCACCCATTCCGAAAGACAACAACAGGGTTGGGGGGTTCCTAAGCCATTGGGGTTCTCAAATTCTTAAGAACAGAACGAGTGGCTTCACCCAACCCAGGGTAGTCACCCACCTGCGCGGCACATCGCGTGGTGCGTGAGCGCACCTCAGCATTGCTGAGTGGTTTTTTTGAGTGCCAAAAATGGAATGTAGGATCATTATGGATCATTGCCACTTAGAAAGTGTTTAGCAACCATATTATAGTTCGTTCACCCATTTGGGGGTTTCCATAAATCAGGGTACCCCTGATTTATGGATGGTTTATTTCCATGGGAAAATCCCTTTTGTTCATGGATGATTTGGGGGTACCCCCATGACTTAGGAAACCTCCAATTTATACATATTGGGATAACACAATAAGCCACGACTATGGAACGAATCCGATCACCAGGATGATTTGTGAAACCAGTGGCTACCGGACATGTGAGGGGCCTCCCACTTCCATTATTGGGAGATTGACCTTGAAAAAATGAGTGGGATATTGAAATAGTTGGTCAATTTCAAAATCAGATTTGCGGGGTTTTCCAATATCGGAATTTCCATGAATTTCCCATTCTATGGTCGATGTTTCTGACATTTTCAATGGAAGAGTTCAATGTCACTCCCCAAGGAAGGGGCTACAAGTTTCTTCTATGCGCACAACTCACTGAGTTGTAAGAAAGTATATATATTATATGATATTATATATATTTTGTTAAATTCGTATATACAACAAATGTATCTCAGCCCATTGAACTTACCCTCACACTTTCAGTATCTTTCAGATCTTTCGGTCATATGTTGTAGATACCTTTCAACAATCAAGCATAGCAATGGAACATTGCCCACTTGTAAAGGATGTTCCCTCTATTTATACCTGATTTCCCATTAAATGATTACTGGCGGGTTACCATGGATTCTTTGTAAATTCGATGTGCCCCAAAGATCCAAAGGTCCGTCTGAAATTCGGGGCCTTCAGAATCTCTGAACATTAATGTGTAATCTTAAGTTGGCTACATTTTCTATGAATCATATAGATTAGACATCTGTTTAAAAAAAATAAATGTGTATGTTCCCCACTTCCAGACTTTTTCTTCCCCAATGAATTCGAGACACTAGCAACCGCGAAAAGCAAATCTGGGCCTGAAAGGCTCCGGGCCTCGAGACTGTCTTTTGGTGCTTTTTTGGGATCGAAATGGGAAGGATGTTTCCGATCCAAAAAAAACGATGTGGTTTTCAATGGGTATTAACTAGGTGGAAGATGTTGGGGGGGTCCATAGTTGTCAACATGTTACATGATGTTACATGGTGATTGTAAAAATAGTTGTCAACACTAGAACTCAACTTGGGTTTAACTAGGATGCAAATTAGCAATGTCATTGTTTGGTGCGTTATGGCCGGTTTTTGTGCTTTTTTTCGTTGAACAAAAATACGTGAAACGTGGTTCTGGTTCTGGGTGATTCTCTGAAGGCCAAGGTTGTACCCAATTTTCTCCCTCAGTCTACCCGTTTGTCTCATCATCATGGCATCATGGTCAAGTTGGGGATTCATGCGGCCCCATACCACCATCCCGTCAAAATACGTCATCAAAAAGGCTTGATTTTGGGGGAAATCCAGAGGAAACTATCTGGTTGGTGGTATACCTACCCCTCTTAAAAATGATGGAGTTCGTCAGTTGGGATGATGACATTCCATTCCCAACTGTTTCTGGAAAGTCATAATCCAGTCATGTTCCAGTCACCACCAACCAGCTATGGTTTGGCACTTACAATGTCAACCCCGGATTAATAAACCATGGTTTATTAATTAGGGGGGTACTCCTCCAATAGTCATAATCCAATACTTAAACGGTACCTTCCCAATTAAATGGCCTAGGGGTTTATTAATCCAGGGTTGACATTACAATGTTAACAAATATAGGGTTTTCTAGGGTTTTCCATGGCTATTTGCTGTTTCCCGGTATATTCTGGGACCTTCGGATGGATGCGACCATTTCCGGCGGTGCAGTTCCACACAAATTTTAGTGTGGGGTATATTCCACCATAGCTGAAGGGGACATATATATATAACTATATACTTACATATATATATATATATAATTACATAAATATATATATATATATACATACATATATATACATATATATATATACATATATATATACATATATATATAACCAAATAATTACATATACAAAATATGTACATATATGTATATATACACGCGACTTATAGGGGTTAGAATCCCATAGTACCAGTAGCCATAAAAAGAACCAATGGCCTGCGCCTCCAAGGTTCATGATTGTTCCCATAGTTATTTCCATAGCTACTACCGTAGTTATACCCATTAATTAACATAGCTATAATGCACCATGGTTATAGCCAATAATAACCATTATTAATGAAGGTAAAACAATGCCATAAACCATCCCCCAGTCATCACCATGATTAGAGGTGGTATAAACCATTCCTACATGGCTGATTAATTATTGGTTTACCCACATATGAAACATTCGCTGTACTTCTGTAGGGATCAGCAGATGTCTGATGGGGTTCAGTTCATCCATTTGCCTTGGTCCCAGATTGTTTGTTGCCCAACATTGATTATGATTAATGATGGCTAACGATGATTAATGATTAATGTTGGGTTAATAATGATTAATGATGTTTAATTAATGTTTGATTAACATTCATTTACCTTGCTAAAAAAAATAATGCTTGATTAATGATGATTAATGATCGTTACTGTAAGGTTCCAGTATAGATCCATGCAGGCCTACTAAAATCCCATGGTGTGTTCCATTGTGTTCCTGGAAAACACCCATTTTGCGTGGATGAATGTCACCACTTTGGGAAGTGATGTGCTATTGTCTGGTCAATACGATTGTACCTAGCAATTGAATCCCCAATCTTTGATGAAAATTTGATCAGTGATTTTTCAAGCAGCTGATTTTTTATCAGGCGCATCATCAAATTTCCTATCAAAAATGACCAGTTTATAGGTATACCCCATTGTATACCCATAAATTATATATTGTTGGTTATATCATAACATATTAGATGAGATCCCATTAAAACCAGTTAAGTCCCATGAAACCGACATCAAATAATCCAGTTAAATCCTCATTAAATCCGATTAATGTTTATCCCTGTTACATTCTCTTTAGATCTCCATTAAATCAAAAAAAAAAAACACCTCTCCACCGCTGGCGCCTCACCGCTCGAATGCCACCATGGGAACTGTTCCGGCGGCGTTTTTGTGTCGTTTTTGGCGCCTGACATGGCCCACATGGCCCGATGGAGAACGGCTACCCCTGATTTATGGATGGTTTATTTCATGGAAAATCCGACATTTTTCATTTTATGATTTGGGGCTACTGGGCTAGCCCTATTTTCAGACACCATCAGAAATCCAATGATTCACCATCAGTATCCGAAAAATGATCGTGTTCGGGAAAACCGAACAAACGGGTTTGTCATGGACCCCAATCGTCGGAAACATGTTGATGAAGCCTTGGATGCTAGGCTACCCCACAAACCAGCCTTTTAGGACCCATCAAACACAGCAACAGTGGCCAGTTGGGATTTTGATGATAAAATATGCACTGATAATGCACTTGAACCCAACCAACATGATGACTAGACCATAAGTGAAGGAAATCGGGACAAGTTGACTTATAACTTCATTAACAAGGGTTTATGGGGAATATAACCATATATAGTTGTTCAATAGAGTTTATAAAGCTCCTTAGATTTTCTGGGGTCCTTACCTCACACACGTGTCCAACCAATGGATATCACCAACTAAACACATTGGGTCAATACTCCACTGCAGTAAATCCAGCTGGAGAGGGCTTGAAGATTTTCCACCAAATAGGGAAGCACCCCACCGGTTCCATCATCATTTTTGAAGTTCTGGCCCTGGATTTGCTGTGGGAATTGACTAAATCTCATTCTTTTTTGATGCTTCATATCCCTCTGTTGTCAGCATTTTGGATCATTCTTTGCATATGCTTTAGCGTTTCAAAGCCCATTCGCAATGTCCACAATGGTTCTAGATGATTCATATGTTCATCAAAAAAAGGCCCTGTGAAAAAGGGATCGATGTTCCTTTCTTTAAACGACCTAACCTCTGGTAATTTAACAGTTTGCTATTGAAAATGGCCCAGTCAAAATAGAGATTTTTTTCCATTAAACATGGTGATTTTCCATCGTTTTTTGTATATTTACCAGAGGGTAGACGTTACCCAAATGTTTCAACGAACCCCCTGGGCCTGGTGAACGACTTCTTTAGAGCAAATTAAATCCACCAAGGGGATTCGTTGCTGATAGAAAAACCCATTAAACCCATTTAAAAAAAAAAAAACACATCATCAAAATGTTGTTAATGTTATTTAAATGGGTTTATAATGTGTTTAATGGGTTACATTGTTTATTAACACCCATGGTTGTTTATAATGTTGTTTGATGTTGTTAAACCCATGGAATAAATATAATCCACAATGTTGTTTTATAAACCCATTAGACCGTTCCACAAAGCCTAGTTAGCCCAGAAAAACGTAGCTATCGGAGGAAGGGGGCCGCACTTTGTATCATAGCTATACACCTGGTAAGGTTAACATGGAACCTGAAAATGGCCATGTTGTAGAGGAAAATCATTTTCTAAGGGCTTCCTTTCAGGTTCCATGTTAATCTTATCCAGGGTATCCCATTGTTGCTAAAACCAAATAATAATAACAATAATAATAATAGTAATAACCCCATTTTGAAATCCCTGATTCCTACCCTCAGGTGTCATCAAACGTGGCTAGCAGGGAAATCCCATATTAATAAATGTAGGTTTATAGCTGGGAAAATCATCGATCAACAATCTATAATAAGGAGGGTTCAAAGGTAAAATCACATATCAATCATCTACAATTAAAGAAGCTTTATGGGAAAATCATCAGAATTGGGTGATGTTCCCATATTTGATACGATATTGATGATTTTCTCAGCTATAAACACCATTTGCAGAGGATTTTCCAGCCACGTTTGGGGCACTTCCACCTTCACAGGCTTGCTGCGCTTGCGCTCAGCTGGTGTCACCTGGACATGAATCAACAGCGGGGAAGTGCTGCGTGTGATACGCTCCAGTCATTCAAGATAGCTATATATATATTATATATAAGCTCAACCAAATATAGTGATATGGCTCTATAATGAGATATCATGGGAAATAATGGAAATGTGGATTCCAATAATAACTACAAATATTAGTGCTATGACTTACAAGGTAGGTCCCTCGTTTAGGAGTCGACTCTCGCTCCCGACGACCAGTTGTTGCGCTTTCGAGAACTTTCGAAGGGTGAATTCCTGCGGGGGTTTATGGGGAATGGTGTGTATAAACCAGCTAAAAAAACTGGGGGGGCCCTAGCTTGCATGGAAAATGGATGAAATGGATGACATGGATGAACATGGCCCATTTTGTTTAAGATGATTGATGATGACTCGATGACTACTTGTCACAAAAAAAAAATGTTTCGCTGTGTGAAAAATTACCAGGTGATATGGATGGGGATATGGATGTTGTAGGGGAAGCTACACTCCAAATTATAGTGCCAACATGGACCACCGCCCAAAAAATTCACCCTTGCTTTCCCTATCAAAAAGCGACCTTTTACTTGGATAACTTCGGGTCACCCATTTTAAAGAGGCTGTTGCTGCTGCTGTTGTTGCTGCTGCTGTTGTTGCTGCATTCACTTTCTATTCTACAGGGTGTTAAAGCCCAAGGGTCTAACCAACTAACCATACGCAGACGAACCATCAAACAGAACCATCACTGGGCGAACAAACCCTAGTTACCCCTACTGAAATGTATGAATGGGTATTATATGTGCCCATCATTGCAACTGCATATACACTAGTGTACTTTAAATCATGTCATTACTTTTATCATTCTAGTTTTTCGTACTGTAGAGGATTATTTGCCACTAGCCACTTACATCACCAGATACACAACATAGGTGCTTGGGATACTAACTATTATCAACCACACACAAATCACTTATCAATTCGAAATCGTTATGGGGGATTCTACGGATTCTGCTGCTTGTTCCAAAATCATGAGATATCATGTGGGAATAGTAACTGGTTGTTGAGACTTCGACCAAGAATCTTGGGCTTTGACCAACAGTCCCTTAAAATTTCACCAGTGGACAAATGGATTTTCCCAGATCTAGACTTACCCTCTATGACTAACAGTTCGCCATGGCTATTACGATAGCCCATAGAAATAGATGGGGATGGGTCAAAACCCTGGTACCTATTGAACCCCAAAATAGCTGGTAAATGGATGTTCATCCCACTAAAAACTGTATTTTCATAGGTATCTGAGTTGTCAAGTTTCCCACAGGAAAAAAGCCAACTCTTTTTTATGTTTTAGGCATGAGGGCTGCAATATAGGGATTCTCTTTTCCACTGGTTGCCACAATAATTGCGCATCAAATTCAGCCAGCGCAAGTACCTGGTGAGTGC
>Ga0126342_10000312_pt1 | contig 47777 bp, 52 predicted proteins | sample Cyp1metagenome_FD_92528 | JGI IMG/M metagenome (GOLD analysis project Ga0126342, IMG submission 92528) | Coral microbial communities from Lord Howe Island, Old Settlement Bay, Australia - Cyphastrea 1 metagenome | ecosystem: Host-associated > Invertebrates > Cnidaria > Coral ...
ACATATACATACATATACATACATATACATACATATACATACATATACATACATATACATACATATACATACATATACATACATATACATACATATACATACATATACATACATTTACATACATTACATTACATTACATTACATTACATTACATTACATTACATTACATTACATTACATTACATACATACATGATATATATATGTATAATATCCACGTGATGGACCTGTATGAACCTCATGTCTGAAGCGGCATTTTCCGATTCCGGGCTTGAGTATGCGGCTATGCAGTTCGCATCGTTTTGCCCCAGATCTCGCTCAGTCAAAAGGACGGAAGTCACTTGTTGGCTAGATCAGGTTTTGGAAGCCGAAGTCATCGTTGTACCTGACGTTGGTTGCGGGGTCTTCGGGAATGACCCCTTGGTGATTGGTGGCTGCATGGGAGCCAAGATGAACCAACAGGACGTGATGGTTTCTTTGTAGTAAGTTCTTGCTTGGTGTTCAGAACCATAGGTGTCCTGGTACGTCAAAGACTGTCAAGATCACATCAGAGCTCGATTTATGAGCTTAGATTTAGACACGATGAAACTACTGAGAGCGGATGAGGTGGACGGCCGTATAGTACCCATCGTGCACACCCTCTTATCTGTCATGACATTTTTATGATAATCTATTAATGTATTGTGCTACATCTGAAAATATACATATTACGATCATCGTCAGAAAGTGGCTGCCAAGGTTTTGGCAGCGTGCTACGGCTTCACGCTCCAAGCCTGACCACTGTGAAGCAGGTGATCATCACTGGTCGCCGGGACGACTTTGCGACTGCCTGCGAGAAAGCCCTAAAGGGCGAGGAGAGGGGAGGGGAAGTCTGCCCCTTGTCCCAGGTAAGTCAGGAAAATGACCCCCTATGATAATCAATCAACAGGTCAACAGGGGATGTTTTCCGGTATGCTCTCTACAGCTGTCCATTGGATAGAACTTGGAATGATGTTGGACAAAATCATCAAAACATCGACATGCACATATTGAGGGTGGTGGATATGTCTCCAAGCGTGACACGTTTGATTGAGAGATGATTGCTCATTGCCAGCACATTTAGTTAGCTTGTGCTACTGGATTAACGATCTCTACGCTTTCCTCCAGTAGCAGAACAACATAGAACAACACTATGCAATCAACCTTCAAGGAACTGAGGGGATCTTAGCGGCAATGCCTCTGACTCCTTGTCACAAAAAGGGTTTGATTCCAGGGTTCTATCCCGGTGCCTTGTTCTCTGCAACCAGTCACTGTCACAGGTCTACTTTCTTGGAATGACTTTGAGGCACCTTGATCTTCCAAAATCAGCTTCCCTAGTTTTTGTTTTTTTTTGGTACCATAGATTGCCATAGATGCCATAGATTGCCATAGGGTAGGGAGAGTTTCCATTCAGCCAACCACTTACTCCATGCGCAGGATCCCAGGCCAAAGTGCCGGGAGGGCACCATATGCAATAGTCGGGGCCCAGCTTTGCCAATTTTCAAGGAACATCTGGATGTCAGCCTCGCCTTGCCTGAAATCAAACTTCGTGTTTTAAGGTGGTTAACTTTCATTTGGAGCGTGCATTATTTGATTTTTTTTGTTGGTATCGTAGATTATACTGGCTGGGGTTTAGGGCGGTTCCCACTTTGTCGATTAGTTCATAATCCGCAAAAACCTTCAATGCATCACTATCGATAGCAGTAGTCAATTCATTATCATGTCATTATTGGTTTATGATGAATTTCGCATAATCCCTATAAATTCACTATACAGTACTGTCGGCTATTACAGGCTCTAGACCCATCTATAGACCCTACAATCATCTACAAATGCCCCAGCGAAACCGCGCAAACCGAGGTCTCAGCGATGTGATGCATGCTGCACGCTTCGACCATGGAACTCCCGAAGGCCAAAGCCAAAGCGTTTGTTCAACCTGTTGGGGATAGAATGTCAGAATTATGAACTAACATTAAGGGTATGATATGGGGTATTCTGTTCTCTATAGCTGGGGCATTGGTAGATGATTAGTTGATTATAACTGGTGGAAAGAATACCAGGCTCTAAAGTTGTAGTGAAGCTGGTGGAAAGAAACCTGAACATGAGTAAGCCACAACCTGCATTCAAGATATCTGAACCTCATCACGTCCGCTGTTCTAGCTCTCAGTGACCACTCAAGCTTTCTTTTTTTGGGTACCATACCAGGCAAAGCTGATAGCATTGTGGAAGACGCTCTGCTGATGCTGGCGTCAGAGGCTTAGTTACTAGGTTACTAGGAGGACCTCGTATTTTTCCAGTTGTTGTTATATGTTCTGTAGATTTCAAGAAAGGCTATACTATAGGGCTTGACCACGCCGAACCTAGTATGGCCAGAGTGTCATAACAATCTGGTGGTGATCATGCCATGCCATGCGATGCCATGCACGCCACATCTTCACTTCGGTCCCACGGCGCTGGTCCGAGGAAGCATCCAGAGCCAAGCTCCAAGACGAAACCGCCTTGCCGCTATGGCGCTGCCTGCAGCTTGACTGAACCATACTGAAACTAAGACACGCAGCTGGAATGGTTTCAAATCACGACACACAAAAAGTAGATAGAAATGTGATGTCCATATATACTTGTACATATATATTACATATATCTATCTATCTATCTCATTTCATTTCACCTGTAATAGGAACTCATCCAATGTTCGTTTCAGTATTTGGCATCATTTCATGGCCGGGCTCCGTGCATCTCCGTGCGCAAAAATGGTCAGGCCATCTTCGGAACGCAGAGCACTTGGCGAGTTTGGGTTCTCAGTCGTTGAATGTTGAGCAGATAGGCTGGAAATGTATCCAATATGGCTGCTATAATATAATATAATATAATATAATATATATACGTAATTATATATATATATATTATATATATGCTATAATTATGCCATCAGTTTCCAGCAGTAGCATGTTTCAAGCTTCACAGTCCATCAATCATGTTGATTGATGACAAGATTGCCTGGATTGCAAGCGCGTCAGACATGGCTCATCAAAAAATAATGCACAACCTGTTTTTTTTTCGGATGCAACTTCGTCCCGCTTTTGAAGCCTGGGTTCCTTTCAAGCAAGAATGGGACGTTTCAGGCAAAGTGCCAACCACAGGTATTTGTTAGCCAAGGCATGATGAGCTTTTGTTGCTTTGGTGCATCGACAAATGCTGATGTTTTGGAAGATAACGCTGAGAACATCTGGCTGATTCTGCATGTTTCCAAGGATTTTCCCACCCAGAGAAGGGTGGAACACTTCCTGGTGCAAGGCACGCTGGAAATCGTTGGAAGCCCACCCTGGCGCATTGATGGGGTTTCCAGCATGTTTTGAATGTCCTTCAGAACTCCATCGCTCATCTGACCCTGAAGTCCTGAAGTTCATTTTCTTGGTGACTGAAGGCAATCATATTGGAACTGATTTGCCTATCACGATCTATCATGCATTGTGACTTAGTAGTTCACAGGCATTCAAAGGCTGCATTGTTTAAAGTTTAAAGTCAGCTGGTTTCCCCAGTGCTTGGACCGTGATCACAGAATGCTGTCAGTGTTTTTCCTCTTGTGACCAGAGTGCAAGAGAACTTCGAAAGTTTTATTACAAGATATTACAAGTCTCCTGACAACGTCACAGTCTTTGGGAGTTAAGTTTCATGCCTATTGAGTGAGCACCACAGAAGCAAACCTATGCAGAATCAGTGACTCGTTCATTCGCTCAGTGGCGGCACGACAACAAGCGGCGCTGGCAGAAGCTCATTTAGTGGTGCATCTGGAACTGGTGCATCGGCAACTAGTGCGAGGACTCGCGGTGGAGGAACAGGAGGAACGCCCGGGTGCCCAATGGTGCCCCACCTTGACGAGTCCATGTTGGAAAAGTACGAAAACAATCCTTCTTCTCACATCTTCTCACAATTTAGTGAGGGTCACCATTGAATGCACTTGATGGACGAGTCGAGAAGCAACAATCCGGGTGAACGTTGAACATAGCATCCCAGAACCATTCCGTACCAAATCCAGACACGAACATGTGAAGCAGGTTGCTGACATAGCTTGAGCACCTTCCCTCAGAAAGCCTTTTTGACAATGTAGCCGTAACATGCTGTTGTTGTTGTTGCTGCTGGTGGTGTTGTTGTTGTTGTTGTTGCTGCTGCTGCTGGTGTTGTTGTTGCTGCTGTTGTTGCTGTTGTTGCTGTTGTTGTTGCTGTTGTTGTTGTTGTTGTTGTTGTTGTTGTGGTTGTCGTTGTCGTCGCCGTCGTCGTCGTCGCCGTCGTCGTTGTCGTCGTCGTCGTTGTTGCTGCTGCTGGTGTTGTTGTTGTTGTTGCTGCTGCTGGTGTTGTTGTTGTTGCTGCTGCTGCTGTTGTTGTTGTTGTTGCTGGTGTTGTCGTTGTCGTTGTCAGTCCCCCCGTTGTCGTTGTCGTCGTCGTGGTCGTGGTCGTTGTGGTCGTTGTGGTTGTTGTGGTTGTTGTGGTTGTTGTTGTTCTATTGTTGTTCTATTGTTGTTCTATTGTCGTTCTATTGTCGTTCTATTGTTGTTCTATTGTTGTTCTATTGTCGTTCTATTGTCGTTCTATTGTTGTTCTATTGTTGTTCTATTGTCGTTCTATTGTTGTTCTATTGTTGTTCTATTGTTGTTCTATGTTTGTTCTGTTGTTGCTGTTGCTGTTGCAATTTAAACGTGTAAATATTTTGTGCAAGACTCAGGATCTGTTTACGCTTTCATTGTATAGGTTCAGGAAATGTTTTTAAACTCACAACTGCCAAATTGTGGCAGAGTAAGGAGACCCTCAGTGGAACTATCGCAGTGAGGCTACCAACACCTGGAGGATCTGGAGGGTCAACGCAGCCCCGGAGCCCTTGGGGCCTTTTGGGGGCTATTCGGATGGGGCCGGATGGGGGGATTACGGTTGATCGAGGCAGTGATGGACACGGACACCGTGAAGGAACGGAAAGTCCTGGAAAGTCTAGACTTATGAAATCTTATGAAGACTTGAACATGTTGTTGCCACTGTTGCCTGTTAGGCTCCAATGTGTCTTGCAACTGCCTCTGGAAATTAGTGCAAAAAAATGCTGCACTTGAATTTTCGAATCCACAAGCACGCAGAAACACGTACGGTGAGATGACTCCAGAGTATAGTTCTTAATTGACACATCACTCTCACGTGGAGCTTCTTGCCCCGATCCTCGTGCTAGATGCCTGGTTACCAGAGTAGATTCAGTGATGGACTTCAGCAGCAGAAAAAGCTGCTCTGCAATTCACAAGCCTGTCAGGAGCGGTAGTCCATTTGCAGACACACCAGCAAGACCGGGAGAAACTCCCTCCGTGTCTCGAACGACTGAGGAGATCTAGAAGGGAAGTGGGTACGGTCAGAATGACTTTTACATGACAGGTGGCAGAGGCAACCATAGCAATCACCTGTTGGATTGTTCCCGTTTGGTCACTATGCATTTTTTTCCCAGGAGGGCAAAAGTCCCCGCGAACCACCAAAGCCTGTGGCACTGAAGCTCAGATACTGTAGCTCTTTAGGTGTTGTCCTTTCAGGCTTGATCAAGTGCAATCATCTTGAACTTGTATGATATTTCTGGATCATAATTCTGTGATTCACTGGGATATATATATGGATATATATTCGATGGCTAAACATTGAACATCTCTGGTTCAGAACTTTCGCACTGTTCCTGGATTGTTCCTTGATGTGAAGTCCTGCTGAGGTTGAGTCCGGCGGCAGCAGCTCCAGTCGGCGGGAGGTGTGCAAATATGGTAAGGCGCCAGACCGGACCTGGCCCTGAAAGGTTAGTGACGGTTAGTGGACAGATGTGGACAGGTATCGTAGGTTCATCCAATCTTGGGATTTCTTCGGCTTGCGGTCCAAGCGTCTCCACTCCATTTTCGAATCACTTTACATTCTTAGAGTATGTGCAGAGGCCGGAAGAGAGTCCACATGTTCATCGCATTGACACCCTGACTGTCAGGACTGCTACAACAAAAATCCCAAACACTTGGAGGACTTTTCCCATCCATGGCTTGATGGTGAAACCGAAGACCAGGCGTGGTATGGCCATTGGCAACGGGCTTCACCAGGTCAGCATACTGCTGGATGTGTCGCGGGTGTCGCTCGGCCAGGAGAAAGATCGCTTGGAAATTCAAGAAGTGCACGATCTCCTCTCGTTGGCCAAGGTGCGGGATACTGCGGGATACCCTTTGGAAAAACTGGTCGTTTCCAGTTTGATATGCGAGATCACTGCGATGTTTACTGAACAATACTGAACATACTAGTACCTGTAGGAACTCCAACAGGAGATAATTTCAGCCTGAAGAGGAAAAACCGACTTTTGGGGTCTTAGACTGAAATTTCAGTCTGAGGGTGATCTCAGACTATTTTGAGATTTTCAGGCTGATTCGTTTGAATCTCAACCTGAATTTGGTGAGAAGTCAGGCTAGAGCCAGGACTCAAGAACTGCTCGGCCATCCCGATGCTTACCGTATCCTTCTCTCTTCTGATAGAAGCTAGATCAAACAGCTAGCTCAATAATTCAAAATCTAAAGAGTCAACACATTGTGACAGGCTTGAAGTGTGCTGGTGGTAAAAGAATGTAAAAAGACATATCGTGCCAGCTTTGCACAAGTTCATGAAGCATCTGATTTCCACTATAGACTATACTGGTTTTGGGACCCTGGGGTTTCAAGCTTGGTTTGGAAATTGCAAACCTGGACCTGAATTTATGAAAAAATCGGGCAAACATCGCATTAATCGGGCGACGCATGCCGAAACTCAAAAAAATCAGATTTTCATTATGTTATTTGACTTCAAATTCTGAATGATCATTTTTTAAAGATTCAAACCATGATTGAATTACCTATCTCCATAATCTGTGAATTCGAAGTTCGAGTTTGGGATGGAAGCCAGTCAGATTTACCAGTCATCAGTTAACCGGACTGCTGCTTTGTGCTTCTGGGATTTCTGAGTTATGCACCCCGTCATCCATGCCATTCAGCATGTCCAATTGATCTCAATATACCATTGAACCAGCACGTTTTGGGCAAAGTGCTATTTTTTCTTTTTGCTCGGGCCAAAAATATTGATTCAGGCCAAATGTTCAGCCTGAATGCATGCAGTCAGCAAAACTAAGTAGTGGGTCAACATGCCAGTGGTCTAGATTGGCAATGGTTTTTTCAATGACAAAGAAATGCAGGAAATGAAAAGAAATTAAAAAATGAAAAATACGAAAAGAAATGAAAAGACATGAAAAAATGAACAAAACATGAAAAGAACTGAAAAAAAGACAAACATCGGAAAGGAAAAAAACACGTTTTTCTTTTTCCTTTTTTTATCTCCTGGGTTTCGAGACATTGGGATAACCTGCCTGTGGTTTTTAATGGAGAACATGTTCCTTGAGATCATTTGTTTTTTTTCCATCTTTTTTGCCATTGTTTGGACAAAATGTTGTAAACTTTCAAAATAATTGAGAACAGATGAATTTTTCAAAAAAGAACTAACGCAAACGTGCTGCCAGGGTGTTTCTGGTGTGATGTGCTGTGGAAAAATCTGAGATTGTTTGCGCGTGGCCAGCGTTGTCAAAACAAAGTCAGTTTTGATGGGCCACCGCCTGAACAGATTAAATAGAAGGAAGTAAAATCATTTGAGTTCTATCTATGTATTTTTTTGTACATGTATTTCCTTTTACTTCTTGTTATTTCTCTATTTCTTTTTTCTTGTGAAAACATGTTTTTACACGATTTTAAATGTGTTTTTTTATTTTTGGACCAACCAAACCATGTTGAAACCTAACCTACTGCAACCTGCACCACCACTTAGTCTTGCTGATGCAGACCATTATTATGGCTTGAGGATTTCGTAGGTATACAATTCGTCTAAAGAATCTAAAGTTCGATTTGGCCAAACAAGTGCACAGACGATTTTCAACATGTCTCGAGCTCAAAAGTAGAGCAAAGTAGTTTTTGCAGAGTAGATTAAGAGGACATAAGAGGACAAACCAGGTTGTTTCTCAGGATGTCGTGAGGCGGGTCCATTCAACACTGGGCTGCTGTCAGGGAACGAAGTGGGCAGAAGTCGACAGAGTTCTGAAGCGAAATCCCAAATTAGTTGCCAGGGACCCAAGCACTGACGTCAAGTGATTTGCTGCTTGTCATGACGTCATGACGGTGTCGGCAAGGGTGAGATTGAAGAAGTGCCAGGAACGTGGACCATCTGACATCCTCTGACTCCTGTGATGCTGTTGTGAAGCCACTAAGGACATGAGACCAGAGGGGCGAAAGTATGCTTTGATCCACTTTGTCGGGAATCCCAGGGGCGTTTCAGACTTGAGATGGCCAAAATAGAGAGAAACCGGTATTCCAATGCAAGCCACGGCAGAAGTGTAACATGGTGAAACAAAGCAATCCAACAGGTTCAGTGGGCTTCTTCATCTAAGATCCCACTGCTGAGTGATCGCTCTTGCGCCGTAGCCATAGCTGAGGCGGCTCACCAGTTGCATGAAAAAGCTCTGGAGATTGTCCTAAAAGCTGGAGCAGACATTAAAGCGAAGAGCCAGGACAAGGGCGCACAGGGAACAATGTCGCTGAATGGCTTCACAGCAAGCAGCATTTGCAAATGAAAAGTTTTCTCCACTTCGCTATATGAACTTGGAGATTTATGAGATTTTATGAGATTTTTATGAGATTTTATGAAATGTTGAAGCATGTTGAAGCTACATCCATGCTTTTCCTAGGTGCCCATGAATTGAAACATGATTCACCTGCTCCGCCATACTGAACAGATCTGAGCAGGATGGCTACACTGCGAGACAAATTCTACAAGCCAACGTGCAGGCACTGCTGTCTTTTCCAGATTTCTTGTGGCATCGCTTACTGTTCACATTTTTCTCTTGACTTGGCATCCTTTTCTCTTGGCATCTCATCTCTTAAACTTTCTTTTTCTTGAGTTTTTCTTGAGTTTTTTTTTTTTTCTGAAGGCATCTTTTTCTCTTGACATCTCTGTGTTTATTGATCTCATTCTCTTCACATCTCCTTCTCTTGTAAACTTTTATAATTTTTTTCTATCAACTTTTTTTTTCCCTCTCTCTCTCTCTCTTGACATTTCTTTCAAGTGACATCTCTGTCCCTTGACATCTCTCTCATGATATAATTCTCTTGGCATCTCTTCTGTCTCTTGACATCCATTTCACACAATCTTGACGCAGCAGTCTGAATGCAGCAACAACTGGATTGCGAAACGCAATAGCACCAGCACACAGACGCAAACCCAAAGTCACCTTGGCCCAGCAGTTCGACTGCACTGCGCACCCACCATATTGCACGCCAATAGCACCAGCACACATGCACAGAGCAGTTCCAGCTCCCAGAGCCGCTCGCCTCGCCTAAAAAGTGTGGCTTTGAAGCGTTGCTCAAAGGAATTTTAAAAATGCGAAGCGCCAACAGTCGAAAATTCGTCAAAAAGCAGCACCGATGCAGCAACGAGCCCCAAGCGACCATGGATTGCAACGCGATCGCACCAGGGCACAGACACACAAAGTCACCTTGATGCAGCAGCAATTCGACTGCGCAGAGCAACCTCTCTAGCACTCTAGCTATATTATATTTTAATTTTAATGCTAAACACGAACTAGGTTTGCAGCCGCAGCAACAACATGGACGTAGCCACTCCAATGTACTTTGCAAGCACAGAGTTGCGAAACAGCAAAACCATCAGAGCACACAAGAACATCACAAAACCATGCAAAAGCGTTGACACCTCAGTTCTAATGCGCGCCCGTCCGATCCAAGCATGGTCCGAGAAAGATGCGAGACTGTCTTGCAGGGGGCAGACCTTACCCATTGGTAGCACACGGTTTCGTGCATCGGCGGTCTTTCAAAAACGCATCTCGTGCAAGACCTCCAAAAAAGTAAGTTGAATTGCGCAAACAAAATAAACAAAGCTTTCGTGCGAGACTTTCTTCAAAAGGGAGATGGTGGTTTCTTGCGAAAGCGAGCTGGGAGATGGTGGTTTGTTGATGTTTGTTGTGGAAAGAGATTTTGGTTTGTTGTGACTGTGAATGTCCGTAACTTGGAAGCCTCTCTCAAAAGCATCCTTTGGTATCCTTTGGTCATTTACTACCCCTGATGTTTGTGTTCTCTACCTGCATAATCCTACATGAGTAATCAACACAATTATTGTAATACTAATTTGGTTTTGCTTCGCCTTGGCCTTTCCGAGGTTGCACAAAACCTTCATAACCGATAGGGGACGACCCTATACCGATACCCCATTTGTGATACCTCCGGGAATACTGAAATCTTCACAACCGGAAAGGGACGACCCTAATTTGTGCATGGTATTACATTTAAATACATTTAATATATATATATATATTTTTTTTAATATTTGTCCGCTACTCACATCAAAGTTTGGGAAACCTCTGTTGAGAGTCCACAAGTGGAGTCTTGGCAAACGGTGAGGCTCTTGACAAGGTCAAACTGGGCGAGACGACGGAAGAAAGACTCAGGCAGCTGGGATTCTTGTGCTGACCCAGGACCTGGCAACAATAGCCATCTGACATGGGTCGCGATTGTTACGGGATGTTACGGGTATGACTGCTTTACCGGATCGCGAGACAAATCGTAGCAACCTTGAGACAGGCGATATGATGAAAAGAGAATGGCCCAACATTGTCTGTTGGGGAAGCCCAGCCTGCATGCAGAGGTGAGTGAGATCAAAGTCATCCAAATTCTATAGAAGATTAGAAATTACTATCCAATAGAATTTGAATATATTTAAATGATAGTATTTTTTTTTTTTACAAAACTGTTTTAAACTTATACTAGTATAGACAGTATAGACCCAAATGAGCCAAGGAGATTCAAGCTTATCGGATCTTATTGGATCATGGAGATCTGTCCAGGGCTTCATCGTCCAAGCTTCAGGGCTCTGCTTGATCGACATGAACGTGGAGCAGGAGGTGAAGGGAATTATTTCTCTGGACGGTTAAGTGTTGAGAACGTCCACATATGGAAATGAAGATGTTTATCTAGGGATGTCCTTCTATCGGATTTCTGTGGTTATAGATATTATTTAACAATATTTAATACAATTATTAGGCACTTGAACAGTCGACATGAATGCAGGCAGTGGACTTGGAGTTAGTGGAGTTGGTGGAGTGGGCGGCGTCCACGGCGTCGGCCACGGAGCTGGTGCAGGTGGCTTGTCACAGGCGAAACTTGACCAGTTGAGACCTCACCAGTTGAGTGCAGGTGGAGTTGGTGGTGGAGTGGGTGGAGTGGGCCATGGCGTCGGACGTGGCGACCGACCTCGTGCAAGCGGCCTGTTTCCAATGAATGGTCCTGGTTCTAGTGGAATTGGTATGAGGCGTTGTCATGACATCAGGAGGCTTGCCATGCAGTTGTTTTGTGTGGATGCTTTCACCCTATTGCTAAATACCATTCCAAATCGCTAAGTAATCAACCAGGCTGGCTGCTTTTGTAGTGGGCAGTGCTTGGTTTAGCATTTGGGGGTTTCCCTAAAAATGAAATATAGACCATCATGCCAAAAAACATGGCAGCTTTCATTGCCAAAAGTCATGCAAAAGACCATACAAAAACGGTATTGTCGCTCTCAAATCAATCCCACTCCTTTTGAAGTTTTTTTTTGAAAATTGATCAACATTGAATTTTGATGAATTTTGGAGGTTTTCCTTAGGCAAGACGTATTTTGTCGCTTCCACAATCGATCAGGTTCCTTTTTACACATGGATTTCACAAATTGCCAAAAGTTGGATTGAGAAGTTTCTCCGAGTAATAAAGCACCAACGGAAAGACATTTTGGCTGTTTTCCAATCGATCTTTTTATATATATATATTTTGAACGGTCATCAATCTTGAGCTTCAAAGGTTGCCCCAATAATGAAATAAAGAACCTGTACAATACACATGCAAAGGGCAGAACCTATTTGTTATTTTCAATATTGCTCAGATTCTACTTTAAACATAATAATATAATATAATATATCTTTAAACCATTGCCTAGAATTGGATTTCGGAGGCTCCCCTAACAATAAACATACTTTGCTTCGTGTGATCACAATCGCAGCAAAAACATTCTCCAAAAATGCCGGCACATAGAAAATCACATTCATTCCGACAAATTCTGACAACTTAATAGGTAGTCTGACAAAACATTTGACATAGAGCTGACATACACGTATATTCTGACATATATTCTGATATATCATTTGACAAATATGCTGAACTCGGGCATAAATTCTGACATTAACCTTGACATGGAAAAAAATGCTATATGAATTGTATTGAGTCGTACTGAGTCGTACTATGATTTTTTTTTCACAATTTTTACAAGCCAGTAGATTAGAAAATCTATTTTGCAGAAGGGACCATATTTTTATGGATTTATAATTTATATTTATTTTTGGTTGTGGGATTCTAGGGTTTCTCAAAGAGCTGCACTTTTGCAAATCGTAGTTTTTCATAGATTTCCTTTCCGCGGGCCGTATTAGTAACAATTGATATATTTTAAAAAATGGTCTCCGGAAGGGAACTCCTGACCTGAATTGATTTATTTCTAGATTGGTAGCGTGCGGCTTTCATAATTCTCCAATGAATTCCCCATCTAACTTGGGCCCCTATGGTTTGATAAAATCCCCAATCTTTGTCACCATGAGCCATGCCAGGAATGTGATCTTTCAGTTGATGATAATGATAGTCCCTGCAAATTCTGTCTCACCGAAGTTTCACGTATTTTGATCCGCATTTCAGGATCTTGACATAAAGACACTTGTTGGTGTCTAAGCGGGACCGTGAACATCCATGAACAAGACCTGTTGAGTATTTCATGCATTTCATTTTCGGAAACTATGTGCTGGAACAACTCATGTTGGTGACGTTTTCTCGGTGTTGTGTCTCGCGAACGTGCCGTTCACGCATAAAAAATATACCTCAGAGCTGCAGATGAGATTTTATTGACCAAACCACCAGAGCAGGCCATGGGATTGTTGGATTTTGGGTATTTCTGTTTACGCATGTTTTCACTATCTCCTAATATTTACCATATTTTCGATTATGGTTGGTTTGCTGGTGGCTCTTCTACGAGTTGTTCCATTCACAGTTTACCTCTTTGAACGCCAATGAGTTTAGTTGCAACTCGAACACGTTGGCAGACACGACAATCCAACAATATTCCACATAACTTAACTATCATATACTGTCTTCTTCCTTCATGCGCTTAATTTGCTGAATCAATTCCCAGACTACCCAATAGCAACAACAAATCCAAAAACAGTCACAAGCGCGCACACACATGGACATTGCCAGACATTGTTTTGTCGCTAGCTGGGGCTGTCGCTGTTGTGGCTGATATATAACGAAAGCCCGTGTGCCAGAACATTCCGGGTTTATCTGCTGCAGCTTCAAATCAAACATGGTAGGCATATTCACCTTGCTGCCAGTAATTGGCTTGGTCAACAAAAAGTGCAAGAGGAGACAACATCCTGAGCCAATAGGGTCAACCATAGGTTTGCAGTCAATAGATGAACCCGGGGCATTCCTAAAGCATTGGTTTGAGTATTCCATTCCTTGAAATGTTTTGGTGGATTGATTATATAATCAGTTGGCTCTAGTGGTAGTCAGCATTTTCGGAGTGGAACCAGACACATTCGACTTCCATGCTAGCCTCAACGGCCGGTAGCACCCCAGGAAATCTATCAGCCTCAGCCAGAATGGATACATGAGAGATCCACTCACTCTCTGAACTTGGACTCTTTGAATCCTTTCATGCTAGGACGAGGATAGACTTGGCAATTCTAAATTATTCTGCATTTTGATTCTGCATTTACTGTAAATTTAAAAAGATACAAGTCTAGCCTCCAAATTCTTCCGTCAATTTTTTCAGCTACCCATGGCATCATGGCGGCTGCTTCGTCGGCAGTTCTTAGCATGTCTTCTGGCAAGATTTGTGGGGCAAAGCTTCGTGTACCTTGGCAAAGTGCTGAGAGACATACTATGAGAAGCCCTGAGAGACAGGAAAATCAATGAGCTTTTCCACACCGCAGAAAGCTGGATAGAGTGACAGAGCCCATTGTTTTTTCTTAAAAGTGCAGGGACATCAGCGAAAGGGGTTGAATGATTCAGTTTTGGTTGCAGCTGGTTTGTCTACAAGAATTACTTTCACATCAAAGAAGACCAGATAGAAACAAAGAGCCAATAATTTTCTTACCGAAACACAGAGTCTTGATTCCGCAAAGATTTGGAAAGATCGTGTCAAGGCGTGTTATTTCGAGCTAGTCTGGAATACCTACCGTCTCAAGTATTCACGATTAATGGACCGGAGAATCAGAAGTGGAGTGGGGAGACAGCACGATAGCCTCGCGAAATGGTTTTTCCATGTTTTTCCACAATTCAAAGCCGCTTCACTTTGCAACCACATCAGCACGGACATCCATGTTTGAGATCCCCGTTTGCCATTGAAATGGAAATAACGGATCCAACCTTGACAAACACAGCTTCGCGGTCGAAAGCCAGCAGCCCCTGAGGAATGGCGCTCACCGTCAAGTTGCGCCGCGCTCTGTGCCGGGGAACCTGTTGACTTTGTGAAAACTGGATAGTGGCAAACAACTTGTTTCTTCAAATTTCAGACGAAGACAGAATGGGAAATGCATTCCACAACAGATTGTTTCTGCTAAATTCGGAACATTGGAATATCTTGAACAGAAAATTTGACTGAACATGACTTAAGCATACTTAAGCCGTGTAGCCTTGGGGATTCCTATGATTCTTCCATATCCAAACTGCTGTTCTCAGTCCCAGGGTCCCGTGGCGCAGGCTGTTGGCCGCGCGTGACCCTTGGGCGGTTTTAGAGCTGACCCCTGGAGCGTCTCGCGATGACGTGAAGAAAGCGCCTTGGCGATGAGTGCGGTTTGGTGGGCGAACATACCAACCGATATCAGTCAACATATCAGCCCACATCAGAAGTCAATATCAATATTATCCAATTCATTGTCAATTTCGAGACTGTGGAAACAAAACCACAAAGAAATGTAAACCATTATGTAGGCTCGTGTGCACAGCGCACCTGCTGCGTTTGTGGGTGAATATGCGTGCATGTGCACCATGCAGACCGGATTTGAGAGGTGTTTCTTTGGAATCTTAACAATTTATCATATTTTATCATTCTTTGCAAATCAATGGAGTACAGCGTACACACTTTGCAATGAATCAAAGCTCAATCAACATCCAAAGAGGATTCTCAAGAATTGAATATGAATACTATGGAATGTATCATATCATATGATTGAATATTATTGAATTGTTATTATTGTTGGTCATTAATCCGACTATATCCCACCTGAAGGCCTCTGCCAGTGCGTCCCAGGCCTTCAGGGAAAAGATCCGAAAGGCTCACCCTGACGCTGGCGGCACGGCGAAGGAGTTCAAGGAGGCGGAAGATTTTGACGTAATATGACGAGATGGGATACGATGGGATATGGAATATGAAGTTACCGTATATGTTTTTTTTTTTTTTAATATGGGGATGATATGTATAACTGTGATGGAAACTGGATTTGCTAGAGATCATTTGGGATTATAATTATAGTTGGGATTTCTAGTGACATGTTGGGACTATATGGGGATGAATCAAGTGGCCTATGATTTCCGTAAAGTTTGGGGGGTGAACATGGAAAAACATCCATAGCTACAAGCTACTTTGGGATGAACACATGTTTGGCAAGGTTTTGACCCATAGCCATACGATCGGGATATATTAGGATATTGGGAATTGGCAAGAAACGGTATGCCATGCATGGGCTTGTCCAGGAATGGGGAATACAATTTTGATGGGAAAATGGAGTAGAATTGATTGGAATTGGGGCACCTCATGATTGGACTAGCCAAGATATCATTGCTGCTTGGTTGATCAAAAGGGGGCCATCCACCCAGAAAACATCCTAGTTGGTGCAGGGTCTACTTATGTGGCAATGATGTGTGTTCCGGATTTCACATGATGATCTGATGGCGTATTCCATCGTATTCCACAAAATGTTGGGTAGAATGTGTTACTGTATCAACTATCAATGAAACTATTGAAAGCACATGGCAATTAGGCCTTTCCTTTTGGCCCATACATTCCAAAGTTGCAATCGGCGGGATCCCCTGCAGGTGAGGGAAGCTTACCAAGCTGCCCTCAACGAAGCTGGCACCGGCACTACTTCAGGGCCAGGGTCCACAGGGCCCAAGGGCTCAACACGTGGATGGAGCGTTTCCGCATCCTGGCCGCAGTCGGCTGTGTAGACAGGGCATGACTTCTGAAGATTGGGATCAGGATTTCACTCAAGGGACCAAGGTTTTTGCAGCCAATTTGCAACCTTCCATTTGTACAAGATGTACGAGTTTCATTTGTACACGTTGGCAAATTCTTAGCTTGTGCACACTCCTCCTCCGCTTGTTTTCGGCATGCTTAATAGCCTGTGCTGATTTGACTATCATGCGATGGAAGGACTTCTACAGATGGCGGCGAGAGCAGGTCAACAAGCAGAAAGTTGAATGGGATAAGGCTGGGGCTGAGCCGGCTGAGCAGAATGATATAATACGGTTGAATTGAATTCGTTTAGATTAGATCATCAGGTCTCATGATTTTGGGATATTTTGGGTGCCATTAATAGACTAATATAATATATTTATAATTATATATACGTATATTTATACATTTTATACGTATGTATATATAAACATATAGTATAAATCGACATTATTTTCGGTATAGCATCGTTTGAGTTAAGAGGTTCCAATTGTTGTGCCCCAAGTGAAGTCCATTCCGCAGCAGTTAAACATGAATGTTGTTAGAATGCCTGTGAAACAATGGCAACTTCAGTGAAATCGATGACAATGCTATGGAAAAAATCACTGAGCTCTCAACTGGACTATACCCCATATGGCCATCCATATATGTATCATTTGCATTCATTTGCATTCATTTGCTATATATCATTGATAAGATAATAGAAGATAATATAACATCACATATGTTTGCTTTACGTCGCAATGTCACAAGGACCTCGACTTCTCTACCCTACGGTGCCAGGACGCCGCTGGCTCCGGTCATCACTGGTGGAGCTCTGCTGAGCAACGAGCGGAGCAGAAAGAACAAGCGCGGGCCATGGATGAGGCGACTTGGGACATCAATGGGGTATCCCCCGCTATGGATGATGAATCAGTGGATTTGGGGATAGCCTTATTTTCAGACAAACCTGCTGTGTGGTGTGGGGTTAGTTAGTTGTTAGACTTACAATTGTAGTTATACCATGGATTTACGGAGCAACCACCTCGCTGGTCGGTGTCGGTGATGGCATTAGTTGGTTGGTAAAATCTGGGGAAGATTTCGGGAACATCCAAGGAACATCCAGGGAAATTGGTGATTCAAGTGGATGCTCCATGATTTATCCAGTTGACTTGGTGTAGAAACCATGGACTATATGGGACAATCATCTATAAGATGGATGTATATCATGAAAGGATTTCCTATATGATTATGTTTGTTTGTTGATTGATAGACCCCATTCACTACTGTAGTATGATATATCTTCTACCATAAATCCAATCGTTTCCCTACTTATTTCCACCAACTCAACTAACCCTGGGGATAAGCTTGTATGCCAGGCAAATACATTTCATGCCACGACAAAAAGCGGAATGTCACCTGTAAAATAGAGGTGTAACCAACAGTTAAATGGTGATTCAACCAACCAAATGGATCCAAATCGACAGTTAGCTAGAGTTTGGATTGGTCTATAATTCCAATAACTCGGATTTCAATGTTGTGATGTGACTTGGGATTAACAGTTTCACAGTGGTAAAGCCACATGGATCGCATTGGTGTGTTGAAACACGCTGTAAACCATGGTAAACCACTGATAGGAGCCACAACCGAGAGGGCGCCCTCGAGACGGAGCTGGAGCGAGATCTGAACGAAGGACAGAGAAAAGGGCCAAGGAAAAGCGGACAAGGCCGGGAGAGACATGATTAATGAAAATTAATTTATGACATGATTATGATTCAACATGATTCAACTATTATAAATTATATTAGGTGAATTTAGGTGATGAACTTGTCCGGAGAATTGGAGAGTTCCCCAATAGTATTTTTGTGTATTCCAGCAACTTCCAACGGCTGCCATAGCAGCACCCCTTAGGACCAGGACAAAAACCTCAGTGGCACCCCTTAATTTTTGAAATCTTTGCAGTGTCTTTGCAGAGCAATTTCTGGCTCTCTTGAACGTGCTCCAATTATTACTGGTTGAACATATTTTGGCTGGTATATTGGATGCCTGAACGTGTCATGTCGTGTCATTTCGCGTCCGGCGGCGATCTGCACATGTGCCGTGGTGGCATCCCTCAGTGTGTGTGAGGTTATTTTTGGTCCCCCGAAAACGTGTCAAAACGTGTCATTGTTTTGATTTCATCTTTCTTGCAAGATTGCCAGCACTGAACCGCGTGATTTCTGTGCAAGGGCGGTGTATTGTGGATGTGATTTTCTATGCATGCTAAGGGGTGCCGCTAAACATCATTTCAAAAACGGCACCCTTTAAGTTGCTGGATTTGTTTGTGAATTTGGTGTCGTGTTTTACATCTCGCACACTGGCAGGTCAAGCCGAGAGCGCTTCGAGGATGACTCGGTTCGAGAATGGAATGACTTTCTGTCGAAACGAGGCTTGGCAGGGAGGGACAAGTTCCAGTCATATCGTTTTCAAAAAAAAAGCGGCATATCGCAGCAACAAATGTTCCCGGTATGGACCAGTGTGGAATAGTTAAACAGATATATAAATATAATTATATAATAATTCTTAATTAATCTATATATTGTATAAGAACTATAGTAGAATCTAGTCCAGGTCTTGAGTCTTGAGTAGCTTTAGTTCCTGCGGCTCAGTCCATGTAGGACCCCGATCAGTCCAGAACGCCCCGGTCACCAACAATCCATACATCTCCGGATATGGTCACCATGGTCACCATGGTCCATCTTGATCCATACCCACATCAAAAATTACAAGAAATTACGAGTTGTACAACTTATGCTAAGCCACTTCAGATACCTTGTAAGTTTATGTAAGTGACTAATACCTTCTCAACAGGTCCGGATCAAACCTCTTGTACGTAACTCACTCGTTTGTGTCCGGATCATCCTTTTGGGTCAGAGGAATGGTGGGTTTTTGAACAGTGTTGCCGCAAGTCGTATGAAGTTGGACGTAGAGTAAGGCTACTAAGAGTTGCGACACGGTAAAGCACGTGTTTTTTCCCTGTTTCCGAAAAACATATCCATAAACATCCCAGACAGCAAACATCAACAAACAGTAAATCAAAATAATCAAAGCAAATCAATCCATCCCAAGTGGCTGCCATCCCTATTGCAGGCCGCCCAGTGAAAGAAAAGACCAGCGTCGCAACACGCGCCACACGGCGCAGTGAGAAGATCAAGGATCCCGTGGTGACCCATCGATCCATCGCCACCATGGAAGGTGAGATGTGACATCAACGGATTTCAACCATAACACTGGTGAGAAAACATGTTGGTATGGGGAAACATAAATTATTGAAAAAGAAGGCGCCATGGCAAATGGCAAATTAGGATCATTAGGGACCTAGCCAATCTAGGAGGGACTTAACTCACTGATAGTTCATTGGAAATGGAATTGCCCCCTTCTCTTGCCAAAAATCCTATGGTATAACATGGTATAACCGTATAAACCATTTAATGGTCGTGCGACTTAAGTGACTGTTCCATCACCTGTTCATTCGGGGATGATCATCAATCCATACGGGTTCATATATCCATTATACAAGGAATTCCTTTTAAAGGGACTCGACAAGTGAACTTACGGGATCTGGATTTGTCATGATTTGTCCTTAAAAATGACACAGAAACTGATGATCACATTGATCACGCACTGGATTTTGGGCTACCCTATTTTCGGAGATATTCGGACCAATCCCAGTAAACCCCCACATCAGGAAGATGCCACTTGACTGGAGACTAGCGTGACTAGCAACTCAACCCTTCAGCCCCGCCAACAGATTCTGAGCGCCAGGCGATGTGAGGGTGCCTGTCTTCCGCTCCAGAAGTGGTCGGTGCTACTATGTGTCGCCACTGACCAACCGGGAGGTGACCGTCCCATCGTAACAAAAAGAGGATGGGAGATATGGGAGCCGAGGGAGTTTGGTCCTGGTGACGCATTTTTCTGTAGTCCTGCCTGGTTTGGCTGCATTTGTGTCACAAATCATGTGCAGAGCTTGGGCTCCAAACTAGAACCATGATCACACAGAGTCCACACGAGACCAAAAACACATGGAGCATGATTTGGGCCGCCAAGCCACAGTTGAATTCTCCCGTTCCAAGCAGAGAACATTCTTGCTCACTTTCAATCGATAGCTACAGCACCAAGCGGCAAAGATTCAGCCGGAGGGTACTGGCTGCTAGCGCGCCATAGCTGGCCTTTACAATGACGATTTCATCACTGAGACTTCGTTTCCGGCATCTAAGCAAGTTGGGATACTTATGGATATTTGATATTTGGATATATAATGATATATATACAATATCATATAGTGATATATAATTTAGGATAATAGATAATAATAGCTTATTAAACCATCTTAAGTATCTTCAAACTTAAGGAACATATTTGATACTTATGGATGATACTTAAACCATCTTAAACCTTCAACCTCTTCAACTCCAGCCGAGTCTTAGAAAGGGTCCAAAGTTATGGTCTTTAGAACGCTGAGCCATGGCCGTGCCGCCCGTGCCCTGTGCCCCGAGGTGCCACAAGATTCTTCAAGATTTGAAGGATGTATGTAACATGATGTCAAATAATAAATGGTCATAAAATGATGGTGGATTATCATAAATGATACAACATTCAACATATCATAAAATGATGATAAATTACATGTAAATGATGTAAATGGTCAAACTTCACAAGTCCATACAAATACATACAAATCCAATAGCGTCCACACAGCATCCACCTTTCAATGTCCGGCTGATCGGGTCTGGGATGATCTCAGGCATGCTGCCGACGCTTGGTTTCTCGTCACTTCGCGGTGGAGGCACATTTCGGCACGGATCTCAAAAACTTGGTTATCCTCTGGTAAATTAACATAGACCCTGAAAATCACCGTTTTATAGAGGAAACTAATCTTCCAACCCCTATCTACCAGGGTCTATGTTAATTTACTGGAGGGTAAATGATGTTAAATGGTGTTAAATGGATCCACATGGCACCGGTGGAATCCTTCAGATTTGATCAAGATTGTCGAAGAAATCTGCCCGCAACTCGATTTTTTGGGGCCCTGGAATCTCTGGAAGTGCAGGTAGGGGCAGGTTTTGGAATTCATCCCCGGATGCCATGATGTCAGGTAGCGCCCGCGGTTAAAGTGCTTGGCATCCCGGAGGCTTGGCAGTGAAGATCATGTGCAGGATTGTAAGTAGGTACGACGTACTGTATAATCACTGTATAGTCCACTGTAATGTTTCTCAAAAATCAACAAGTTCAATATTGGGATTGCATGCAATTGCGATAACCAATTTAGTCAAGGTTTGCCTTGAAGATCTATCAAAACACATCTCCAGGAAAGAGTCACAGTCACAAATCCCAGGTATCTCTCAGCAACTGAAAATTGAGCTCGAAGCGCACAGGGAATTGGTGGGTGCTGACGTTGCTGACGTTGCTTCGAATGTTTGACCATTTTGGACCTTTGGATCTGACCATTTCTTGGTATCTCTTGTGGAAGTTTAGTTCCACCGGGGCCACCTGGCACAGGCGGCTACCTGGAGCTCTTCATCAAGGGGATCTCCGCTTTTGGCGCCTCAGCAACGTGTTTCTGTCGCAAGGCAACAGAATTCCCCCATGACCAGTTTTGCATGTTTGTGTACCTACCAACAGACTACAGTATAAATTGTGATGAAATATTATGAATGGCTTATCAAATCGCCGTAAACTCTCCAAAAATCACTGTTGGCTGCGTGTTCGGACCAAAGTTTGGAATGACAGGCTACAGGCTCTGTCGCATTCTGTCGCCCTTGAGGCGGATGATGGTGACCTGGAAACCTTCAAGGAGGCTTCAATGATGGGTAGGGTGGTTGCCCCGTACATTGCCAGCCCACCATGGTCCACCATGGTCCACCATGGTCCACCTGGATCCCAGGTCCTGGCTCGGCTGCAAAGACGGCAGCAGCAGCGGAGCTCAGGGACGCGTCATGTGGCGACATAGTTCTAGCTGCTAGCGTTGCTAATATTGCTAATATTGCTAGCTAGCTCAGCTAACAAAGGATGCTTGATAGTTGCCATGTTTGGTCTGAAGTCTGAAGATTCTGATGCTTGGTGGGTTGGCTTTTTTTCTGGCATCCAGGCAGAGTGACAATATCTGCCATGAATGATTGCGTTTGTAGATTGGTGAACACCACTCAGGCTTGGAAACGACTTTGGCAGATCAGGAGTTTTTCTTTGGTAATAAATGATATCCCAACGGTTTCTGTGCGCCCAACAAGGCAAGGACCTCTGACTGAAGCTTCTGAGGTACGGCAAGCCAGGGATTCAGTGGTGGATATTGTAGCATCTCGCATGAATCAATCGTAAAGGGCTGGGGTTGAGAGTAGGCCTAAGGTGAACCAGACCAGGAAGCAACAAGACATATATTATGATCCTCATTGATCCTCAAAAATACTATTGTCATCTTTTGTCGACTATTGTATCAAACATCAAAAGAAATTCTCTTGTTAAGCTCAGCTCCCCCATCGTGATCTGCCAGGTACAGCACCTGGCAAGGGGAGCCCAGCCGGGGACAGGGCCACTTTGAATTCAATTGGGGCGTTGAGCATTGCAACATTTACTTTACAATTTTCACACCAGTTTTTCAATGTTATTGTTCTATCCCTTGAGGACCAGGCGCTCATTAAGATGATTCGACATGATTTGACATCTCTGAGCAGCCACCATCAGCCACCCATAGTGTGTACAAACATAGTGTTAGCGAGCTAGGATAATGCTGTGATCAAGTGAATGATTCAGAAGTTGCGACCTCACCAAGGGGTTGATCCAGGGATCACAGCTATGAATACTTCCCACTGCAGCAGGTGCAAGGCTGTGAGTTCCGTTGACTCATGACATGCCGAGACCAAGCAGAAAATGTTCTATGTTGTCGTGGCCATGCTCCCCATGTCTTCAGGATGCTGAAACCATGAACTCAATAGACTCAATCGCAATTAGGGTCACAATTTGCAGCTACAGACAGGCAAGACCTTAGCTTCCAGTGAAACAAAGGGGATGAGAGGCACCCCGTGTTCCAGCATGTTCCAACATGTTCTAACCTGTTCCAACCATACTTGACACCCCATGATCCAAAAGAACTGATGGACGAACGTCCAAATTCCACAGCACCGAACCGAGCCATGGCTAGCCACATCACATGTCCGGAGTCTTAGCTTTTGGGGCGCCCAAAGAGGTTGAAGCCGTCACATTAATGGCCAAATTTGAGGGGAGTTGTGCATTTGGTGCTGGAGGCTGAAGGTGGATGTTTGGATAATTACATTTCCGTTGACTTCCATTGATCTTCATTTACCTGCAGTCCATGTGAAACATGTTTTTCGTTCAAGGAAACGCTTCCATCGACGGCGAGGTGGGACTGAATTGGGGGAGGCGGCTTCAAACTTCTCACGGTGGATCATCATGTTCGTATTTTCAGGAGCCCAAAATTGCTGCTTCTTTTCCTCTAATTTTGGACAAACCCATTTATAATATCTAATCATGTATCGGAGTCAATGTTCATTCGATGTTCATTGGTAAACAATATAAACAATGGCACAAGGAAAATATAGTAAAATATTCCCCCACTAAACATGATTAAACAGTGTTGAACATGATTGAAATTCCTCCGATTCCTTTTGGCGGCTCAACTGGCCCCACAGCCCCATGTCCCATTTCGCACAGGTGCCGTCCAGGCGGCAGATCTTCCCGTACCCTCCGGCGCGGCCGCCCCGGGCGCACCCGTTGCGAGAGCAGCGTATGGTGCCCCAAGGTTCGTTCGGACTACTTGTTTGATTGCAATTTGGAAGACGTCATGAAGTTATTTTTTATATGATATCATAAGCTAGACTACAGGATATTTGTGTTGTACATGATATAGAGATATTTCATTACATTACACATCATATATGTCATATGAGTCATATGAGTCTTGCGTATGATATACTTTGGCCATGAACAGAATGTGCCTAGCACATGGAGATATGCGCGATGGCTTGTTGTAGCGGTGCCTGCCATGCCGGAGTTGACATGGGAGTCAGCCACCTCTCCATTCCTGCTTTCATCGCCATCAGATTGCTTTGGCATACTGTAACACTGTAATGTATACTACATGTAACATGTATAAGATTAGATAGTATATACATACAATTAATATGTATAATATACAACATCTAGTATACCTTTACCTATTATATAATTGCTATATGCCTATTCATTTATATAAATATATATAATTATATAATATTATATATATATGTACATATAACCCTATATAATATACTCGCATGCATGTACACATATGTGCACATATATTTATATATATATATATATATTCAACAACTCTGACCCAAAAGCATCCAAAACATTACCAACACATTACTCACTGTTTTTTCCGTTTTCCCATCTCATGGTCTCATCTCACAATTTCGCCACGCTTTGGGAGCATGGCTTTGCCCAGGTCGCCCAAGCCGAAGGATTCCAAGCCGAAGGATGACTCTCCAAGTCCCAAGGCTGATCCCAAGAAGGCCGGGCAACGGTGCCGTGTCGATGAGTGGCCCGGATTTTCCAAACATTTCCAAACCTTGACATGGCAACCACTACTTTACCAGATGTACCATGATTCAATAATGATGTAAAATAGTATTGGTCATGACTTGAAGTCAAAGCATGTCAGTATTGGTCTTCCAGCACCTCATCCTCATCTAACCTCAACCTCGCTCAACGCCAGGGAGGCCAGGATTCTCCTAGAGAGCTCCTTACACGGCAGGGGCGGCTCAATGTGTTGCTAGTCGCTGGTCGGCCACCACTGACTTGGGGATTTTGGACGAAGTTTCTGATCAGATGATCAACAGATGCATGGGTGGTGGATGCATACAGGGATCAGTATAGAATCTTACTGAACATATATGAATACATTATAATATGATAGATCATGATAGATCTATATACAGTATATATATATATTAATTTATATTTATTTGTTCATGCTTTGGCATCGCTCCGGAGAAGTTTGCACCTCGAGTTTCTGTCGAGGCCAGGGCAATCCATCGTTGATGCCCTCAAGGAATTTGCGTGTACCACTTGCGACAGTGTGGTTTCATTTAAACGGTACGTGCCATCAACTGTTTGTGTTCAACATTGTTTCATTACATTGCATTTGGCATTTGCCTTTTCCAACATGATTATTGTAAATGATATCCTTTGCCTGCAATGTACCGTAGCACATCGTAGCACCTTCACCAATGTAAGAAAACAACACGTAATTTGAAAGCAGCGGTGCTCAACGTTCAGACTTTCGGGCTCCAGATACTCCAGATTTGGTTTCCTGCAATCTATCAACATTGGACTTGGCCAATCCAGAGCCCCAAAAGTCGCCCTCATGAGTCACATAGCTTTTACACGCCCAAATGCCGCTTTACTACTCTAGTCTATGTAGATTTTGTCTAGTATGCAATGTATTTATATATACACATATATATATAGTATAAACATATATATGTATATGGTATATCAGTGATTATCAGTGCAGATACGATATACCAGTCACACCTGGCAGTATTTTGCGCTGACTCAACGTTTTTCATCTTGTTTTATCGACCAGGAAACTACGAATTCTGTGTCTGACAAGTTGGACAAACACTTCGCAGGCGCTGAGCTGGCTGACCAACGCTGACCAACAGGCGAAAAACATCAGCGTTTCATACATGGATAAAACTTTCTTACCCAGCATTTTGAGTTTGGCAGGTTCCGCAGAAGACCAAATGCTTGAACCGACATTTGAGAATTTGGGAGATTCCGAAGTCTGACTGACTTTTCCAAGTTGTATCTTCCATCGTGACGGATTTGACGTGGTACGTGGTGGATTGATAACCCTCACAGGACCTGTTTGCCAGCATTCTGCCAGCTTGGTATAGTTTCTTCAAGAAACTTAACTGCAAAATCCAAGTTGTAGATGATTGTGGCACTACAAATCACCTTAAGTCGCCGCACTTCGCGTCCCACTTGTGCATTTCCAGGGTGGACGCCAAATCGAGAGTTGGCCTGGGTCTTAAGAAACAGCACTGAAACATGTGGCCTGGAAGGAAATTTGAGGTCACAGGTAAGGCTGTGATTTCTAGCATATTTCTTGAACCTGTCCAAACAGCAGCAACAGTCAAAAAAGTGATATCTAATATTTTGGGCAAACTTTGTTTTGAGTGTTTTCCTTGGTGCAAAAAGTCGTGCTTTTTGGTGCGTTCCTTCGTGAAAAAGAAACTGGTCTAGATCGTGCTTTTTGGTGCTCTCCTTCGTGCCAAAACATCGTGGTCTAGATCGCGATCGCTGTTACAGCTATTAGGATAGACTCAACATATTTCAGTTATTTGGGATGCGATTTACCAAAGTTTTGTCAGCCCACGAGATGACATCGGCCAGCATATGGAGCCAGTCCAGCGCCTAAGGCGGCACAGACACATCAAAAACAAAGGCTGGATCAGGAGCTGTGTCGTGCTATGATGCACCACGTGGAGTGGGAAATGATGGAAAACTGACAGATTGATGCAGAAATGGCAGATTGAAACTTCCATCAGTAGCTAGATTACTGCTAGATTTGGGGAACATGCCCTGTCGGTTTCAGCAGCATGACACAAGATGCTGTTCTCCGTCATGTTGACCCGAGTCAAGCTGCATCAGCCTTGGCATCATTGAGCATCATTGAGCATCCAGATGTTGATGTTTCCAGGATCGCAAAGACAAAGGGCTTTCTGTCGATCCGAAAGCGTTCCGGGCCAAGACTCACCTTGGGCTGTCGTGAAGATCATGAAGTCATGAAACAGATTCAGAAAATCTGTGTTTGCGGAATCGCTTGTGCCGAATACGTCCGAATACCGGAAACCAAACTTTACTAAACTCAATACTAAACTCAATATACAACTCAATAAGGCAACCAAAAGGCTTTTGACATGTGTGTTGGTAGAAAATCCAGAATCAGAAGAATCAGAAAGCAACAAAATTCTGTATTGTCACAAAGGCTGAGAGTCTTCTAAGCTTTGAGCCTTCAAGTGAAAGCTTGACATGTTGCGATCAGGAGTGTTGCCGGAGGCGGGTTCCTCGTTCCGACGGGTTGATGGGAGATGATGGGAGGGAAGGCAACTCCGACTCCTTTTTGACTTTGCCGCTTTGCCTTTCTGGCTCTTTTTGACCATTTAGCTCCGATTCCTCTGTGTTTGGATGTTTATTTCATTGTATTTTGACATCATTTGACCAGTGATCAACTTCAGGACACGTCAATTGACATTCGGAACCACGCCTTTTTCAAGGCTTCTTTGAGATCCACTGGCCACGCGGACCGCCAGGAATGCCAGGAATTCTGATGCCCAAACCTGGATCCGATCAGGTACAGGTGCGCACTCAGTGCGGACAGTTTACCCAACTGAACGACATGTGGTAAGTCTTTCCATCGGATTCGGATCCCAAAAAACGTGGGTAAATATTTGTGGGTAGATCGTGTGACTTGTCTGGACACTGCAAATCGCACATGTCCAGTTGTGGTTCACCCCTCCATGGGCCCATGGGGTCCGATTCAAGAAACAGCACAATCCCGAGATCAAAGTTTCATCCCCCTGGGGCAAGTCCAGCTGTGGAACTCTAGCATTTTTTTCACACTTAGAATATGCATGATGAGTTGCAGCACCCAGGCAATTTTAGAAACTTTCACATCTTTAGCAGCTACTGGTAGGAATGATAATGGTAGGCACTTATTATTTTGCCATATGCCCAAACACTGTATTGGGATGTGTTGGGAAAGTTGGAAGATTGTGCTTCGCCGGAAATTGATGTCGTTTTGAATTCATTTGACAGGGCCCTTTCAATGTCTCGATCTCTGTCTGCAAGAAACCTTCATTTCACATCCTGCCATACTGCAGAAATGTGCTGGTTGCCGCTGTTGGCAGGTGGATGTAAGTGTTCGAGAGGACGAGTTGCAGAAGCAAATCGAAAAGGTTGGAGAAGTTCATGGTGACCACGGGCTGTTTCACTCTCCAGCAATGCTAGTACCAATACATCTTCAACTCATTTCAACTATGTTCAAATAATTATATTTTCGATCGAACATCATCAAACACTCTCAAACTTGAAACAATTTTCATCATTTTCATCCTTCAACCGGTCTGAAGTGGCTCATTGGTCATGCTTCAATGAGACTTCCAGACATTGAAGCTCAGTGACTGTGACACGTTTGCCCTTGAACAGTCCACGGATCCACGGATTGGTTGAATGGAAGGAAAAGAACCATGTTTTTTCCCCCATCAAATTTGAGTGCTTCCCTGCACTTTCAGTTGTTTTTTGGTCTACAGCTAGGTCTGGTGGCCAAACTCAAGCAAATGCTTTCTTTCGGTTTTGCGTTTCCGGACATCAGGATTGCAACGGAGTATGTATATTATATAATTAATAGTAGGACATAGTAGGACTATATTGACTATAAAATCGGCATTGGAGTGCATCGCACGTGCTTGGCATCTTTTGTGTGACCACTGTGACGAACCAGCTGCTGGTCTCTCCAAACTGTGTCAGGCTGGTGAACCCGGAAGTGTCTTCTGGAGCTGCAGATAGTGTTGACTGTTGCCATCTGCCCTTGATGCATCGACAATCCAGATGCATCCACAATCACCCGCAGTTTCGGGTTCTGTGAAACGCTTTGCCCGTGACTCAATACGTCATGCCATGTCATGCCTCAGGAGTCCAGAGATCATGAAGTCACACATTACAGACATGTTGGGGCAGCTGCACACAAGCGAAATGCTGGATCCTTAACGGCCTTAACGACCTTAACGAGCAGAGTCTCAGAGGCATGAGTTGGAATTGCTTTGCAAAGCGCGCTTTGCTTTTTCATGTGAAAGCATGCAACATGTTTAAGCCTATATGAATATTTGTGGGCGATGAGCATGGTGAGAGAGCATGAGACGCTTTTATACGCTTGTATGAATATTTTGTGTAGAATGAATCGATTCCTCATGCATTTCAACTGCAACATTTGCACTTCCACATTCAAATTCAAGCAGAAACATGTTAACATGTTGCATCTCAGAAGATTAATTGCACTTCCATCTGGCTGTATTTCCCTCATGGCATTCTCATTCAATTCTCAATTTGCAGGTTGCCATGGTTGCCATGATTGCCATACTGCCATACCCATCCATACACTGTCTCTGTTCCAAGGGAGGAGTTGTTGGGGGAGCAAATTGAGTTGCTTCGCGCGGCTGGGGCCTCAATGCAACACACAGGCTCTGCAGACAAGTCAAACCAATTGGGAAGCAGTATGGCGCCATATGGCGCCACTAGTTGGACAGTTGGGCTAGCAGCATCTAGCAGCAATCTCACACACCAAAAAAGTTTCCTTGCCATCTCCCCTTCAGCAAGCTGCAAGGTCTGCACAAAGAATTCAGGCCTGGCGAAATGGCTAAGTGGACACGACAAAGACTCAAAGGAGCGAGCCATGGTTGAGTGGACAGGACAAATTTGGCTTACTCGGCACTGAGAAATACCACAATTGATTGATTGCTTTGATTTGATTTGATTTGATTGATTGATTGATTTGATTTGATTTGATTGATTGATTGATTTGATTTGATTTGATTTGATTTGATTGATTGATTGAGTGATTGAGTGATTGAGTGATTGATTGATGCACTGCAACCTGCCGGTGCAAGCACCGTCCGGGCAGGACTTTCTGCCACATGCACTTCCTAGAATACTAGAACCAGATAGAACCAACATGTTTGTACTTCGATACTTGATATACTTGCACTATCTTGCACTTCTTTGACGGTTCCTTCGTGGTCCGATATTCCGGTGTTCCTGCATTCCTTTTTTTGCAGGACCATCACGAAGGTGTGAAGAGTATGGTTGAAGGTTTAGAGCCAGCGCCTCGGGGAACCCAAACTTTGGCCCGAAGGCAGTCACTGCTACAGATGCACCGCTCAGGCAGCGGGTGGAGAAGTGCGGGCGAAAATCCGAGACCACGCTTTATGGATGTCAGGACAATGCCATTGTGGAGACTCCCATTCAAGGGTGATAATCTTCACCGTTTTGCGATCTTCCAGACAGGGACTGTTCCAGGACATGGGTGAGCGCATGGTAGCATTGATCAATGCAGTGCCTTTGCCAAAGACTGGCCCGGGGACAATCTGATCAATATGTCACTGCAAAACTTTCACAAACCTTTCCATCTAGTTTACCAATGGCCATGAAGGCTACACTATGTTCCTGATATGTTCGTTGTCAGATGTGATCAACCGTCAAGAGGTTAAAACCATAGCATTTGGAAACTGTCACCATTTGTCACCTGTCCCTCCATTCACTGAGGCCTTTGCTGAACGGGAGAGGGTTCGGTGCTGCCCCCAGTATCAGCATCATCACGGTGACTGTGTACAGCATACTTCATGGTGAGGGCTTTGATTCCCCTCAGCACACAATTTCTTTTGAGTTTGTGTTATTTTCTGGCTGGTGGTTTCACATATTATATATATAATCATATAATATATATATGTATATATATACATATGTTTTTCTTTTTAACGACAGAAATGGGATGATGATCCCTCGTCACGAATATGTCAGGGGGTTGAAACCACCGCCCAGTATTTGTTGCTTGCGCATTGCGCGCTTGCCTTTTATCTTGTGACACGGCCAGTTCATACGGATAAAATCCATGGAGATCAGGGGACTCAACTTATTTTGACAGTTTGTTGGGAATGTATCCTTTGCATTATTTTGCTTCTAGATCCCGGCAGATATCTCAAGAACGTCGTTGTGTGGAGGTTTGCTCCAATAGGGAATTATGCAACACTCGCAGTCAAATATATAATATTATATATATTATATATATATGGAAATATGATGAAATATGGTTGGTTGCTTAATGTTGCTTGCTATTTCATGTTTTAACGTTGAGACCGTTCGAGAACTTGACTTTTATCCAGTTCGTGGTGGCAATGGCATTGTGCCAGCGAGGCAGTTGCTGCTCAGTGATGCAGACATTGTGGTGACAGAAGAAAAGAAAGCGTTGCTGGAAGAACGTCGCAGGCAGGTCAGGCACAAATGTGCTGATGATGACTACACGGATTTACATGTTTTGTTCAGGGTTGTTTAGTATGTTTAGTGCCTTGACTTGAAGCTTCTTATCCATCCCAGTTTTACATGACCTCAATCTGGAAGAGCCAGGATCGGACAGGAGATGAGCAATAAAGTGCGATTGATGAAGCAGCAAGAGGACCTTGAACTGACCAATGCTTCCACAACGTATCAGTACCATGCATACCATTTGTTTGATATTGACAACATGTCACAACTCTACCTTCGGAATCTTTCAGATGCAGTCCACCCTACTGTAAGGATAGGCAGGTCACTTTGAATCGGTTTGATCCATTACTGGTCAATTCATCTCAATTCCATCCTGAAAAAATCTGACCGATAGTTGCAATTGGAGGCCCGGGGTTCGCTTCATGGACAACCAGTCGATCAGTGCAGGACGAATTTGGCTATGGCGGTATTGCTGAGCCTCCAGCGGTGGGGCCACGAAATTGAAATCTAAACTTGGTACATGAAAGCAAAACAAGAGTAACTATAGATGATGCTAGATGCTTATCATTGCTTATTTGTTTGAAGATTTGAAGAGGTTCTAGCCGACACATGCAAAAGTCACTGGTTCTTCAGCCATCTGCTCGGCAGATTGCTGACCTGCGGCACCGCATCGAGAAAAAGACAAAGAAACAAAATAAGCTCAAGGTGTGGTCAGTGTGGTCGGCTACCATCAGCCATCATCAGCCATCGGCTGCCGGTGGTAGTTCCGCGAACCATGGGCATCCCAGATGTTGTCTTGACAATTCTCCGACTTGTTCCACGAGCCTTTTTATGATCAACTTTGGAGCTTTTGTTTGAATGCCATTGGGGTGTGCTGAATTATCAATATGTTTTTGTCATCGGAAATTGAAGCTTAGAATCAGACTTTGCCAGCTGTTGAATATGTTCCTGAAACCGAGGTCCCAGTCTGCTGGAACATGCTGGAATCATCGGATACCCTCAGTTCTATCAATTGTTCAATTTGTCACGATCCATAGTATAAACAAAGCCATCCAAAGATATGATATCGCAGAAGGAGCATGTCAGCACACTGCAGGGCTGCCCCACCAGGCAGAGCAAGAAGGCGTCCAGCACAGATTGAAGTCTTTGGAGCAGGTGGGACTTGGAGACCGCAGTTGGATCCCGTAGCCATTGTGGTGCAAGACCTCCCTATCATTATGAACAGGAACATTCCATGAACATTCGAAATTTCGCAAATCTCACCATGTGGGGCTTGGTTGCACTCTCACTTGTGGTGAGCACCGTGGGCACCGTTGCTGAGCTCGAGCCTCTCGAGCAGAACTGCCTGTTGCAAACCAAGGAATCCAAGGAGCAACAGCTGGTGGTGCAGGAGCAAACTCAAGGAGCTTGGACAGCTCCTCCTGGCATCTGGCGATGTCCTCTATTGTGGAGGGGATTGCCAATGCAACTGGTCCCAGTTTCCAATTGTCTTTGGAAAATTGTGAAAACCGGTGCTCAGGCTCGCCAGGATTTAACATGATTTAACTAGGGCCCAATTTCCACCGGCCCTGGTGTCATATCTCTGACATGTAAATGTTGCAATACTCCAGCTATCTCCAGCTAATGTCATGAGAAATCAACTGGTGGAACAACCTCCTTCTGGCTATGACTTCAAATGCGGGCCTTTTTGCAGATGCGCAGACTTCTTTGGAAGTGAATGGGGTTTGAGTATTGATGACTGCGCTGCAAAGTGTGCGGACGAGTGAGGGTTCATATTCTACTGACTGCCGATGCTGCCGCGATCTTGAAGAAGTGGGATCCATATCCCCCTGTGACTACTCAATTGACTCAATGGTGTTTGTATGCACCCTCTGTGGCAGGCATCCTCGCTGACCCACACATCAGTACTTTTGATGTCCAACGTTACACTCTTCTCAGCCAGGGCACCTTTTCACTGTGGCACTTCTCAGGGGTGGACACGGACCATTCAGACGAGATTGCAGGAACCAAGAAGCTTCCCGTCGGATTGGCAAGTCTATGCCCATTATTCAGGTCGCCAGTCCTTCACAAAGGATACAAAGGGCTTGCTTCTCATCGACAACACGGCAGAATCCATGCGGCAAGTGCTCGAGATCACTTCACAGGACTGCAAGTGGAAGGCACGGAAAGGAAACGAAGAGTGGGTCGTGGACCCGGTAGACAAGCTGATCTCCGTCCCAGACGGTAGCTCATGGCCATCACTTTCCCAACCGTGTGCGCTTCAACATGGCAAGTCAGACATTTCGGTCCTGAGCCTCAGTTGCAGGCCCAACCACAACCTCAATGTCCAAATGTCCATGAACCGCAAGAGTGACCAGCAATTCGTGGATGGTGAGTTGAAGGGCTCACGTAAGTCGCTGTCTACACTGCAGATGTCGACCGACTCTGAATTCCGCACGGATAGCAAGTGGCAAGAGATTGGAGGAAGTGAACAAGCAGCTCGGTACCTTCAGCTCGTTGATGAAAATTGGACATCTGTTGCCTTGCTACAATCGCACGGCTGCAGGGATGCTGACAAATATTGGGCCAAAGAGCACTTGGGAGAGGCATATGGCACAGAGAGCACGGAGTTTTTAGAAGATTGCATTTATGACCTGTGCCATAGCGCTGGCGAGACGCAAGCAGAACTTGCAGCAGAGCTTCTGACAACGACCAAAGCCAATTAGAGAGTTCTCTTGTGGATGAATATCGTCGCGTATATGAATTCCTCGCGGCGCAAAGGTCGGAGAAAAACAGATTGAATTACATTGGATGTGCTGATCACGCCTTGAAAAACAGTTTGGTTGATTGCCGTTTTCAAATGTTTTCAATCTATCCGGGAACACCGTGTAATATCGTGCAGTTGCGAAGCGTATGAGCGTATGACATCATCACACATTACAACATATTTGACATATTACAACAATTAAGTAATATCAACAATTATCAACATGACTTCGCTGAAAGGTAGCAGGGCTTTCTTAACAAGTCATGTCTCGGGGCATTTTTTCCAGGCTCTACAGGCCGTTGAACGTGGAGAACGCACAGACAAGATCCATGTGAGGAGACCCAGTGGATGGATGTGGATGGCAGGTCAGATGCCGCCAGAAAAAAAAACACACTTATTTCTTAAGCTTAGCATTCTCTTAAGTATACAATTTAACCAAGAAAAATACATGTATAATATTGATTAATATTGTATAATCATGTATAGCGGGCATGGGCCGAATATGTGTGTATGCGGTATGCGTGTGTTACTGTTGTCATTGCAAATGAAAAATCAGCACACAGGGAACTTGAATTTTAGCGGCAATGCCATCAGCCGGATGAGTTTGCAGATCTGTTCGTAGAGTTGAGTATCTAATTTTGATACATGGATTTCTTGAATCATATTGAATCATTATGGACTTGACTGTACATGTGTCAGGCATGGTGAAACCGGGCTGGGTTTGTCTATCCCGATCCAAAAGTTTCCTTCACGCCTGTCGGTGTATGGCACTAGTGTGGCTTCCACATACCCTGGCAAGTCCCAGAGGGTTTGCACTTGTTCAAATGTGTGGAGAACGTCGGCTGTTCACCACGTGTGCCTGCTGCAAGAGTGGGTTTGTTTTTCCTTCGTTTTATTCCGGTTTGATTTTGTCTCTTTCCTGACCAGTGCTGGCGATGGTGGTGATTGAAAGCTGAACGGCCTGTTTAGATCAATTGACGTGTTGTCATAGTGTTTCGTCAGCTTTGCACATGGTGACAGCAGCATTCAATGATTTGGACCGGCAACACTCGCATCTGACAATTTAATTACAGAATATTATTTAATATTATTTAGCTTTATAATGCTTTATATATTGATTTTCATGGGAGGTAAGGAACATTGATTCATTGTATGTCATACAGTATCGATATGACATGTCGCGGGGCCTTGGCTGTCGCCACAGGCCTTGGACCAAAATGCACTGGAAACCATCGAAGAAGTGCAGCTCTCACGGTCGATTCGCAGAGTTCTTCAACCTGAAACGCTGTTTGAAACATGTTGAGATGTGTCATGAATGTCGTGAATGTCATGAATGTCATGAAATGTCATGAAACATGTTGCCTGGTACACGATCGATATCGTTCACATCTACACCTGAAAAACATCAAATTTGGATCAATTTGGATCTTCTGATTTTCTGTTCATATTCCATTTCGAAGCACTGGGAAAACCACAGAAACCACGGAAAACCCAGGCCAAAGGCCTCGCGCGACAAGCGGCCATTGCTCCTCGGCTGCATTTTGTGTCGGGTGTCATTGGTGATGACCTCAAGATGCTGCAGGCACCTCTGTTGGAAAGGATGAAGCGAGAACGGGGGCCGCTTGGCTGAAAAAAGAGGTAATTAATTCGCTTGAATCTCCAAATCAGTAGCTGGTTGGTTTTTTAGCATGCAACATTGATGGTTAATATTTATGATTATATATATAATATATATATATATAATTATATATATATATATAGATTTATCACTTTTTCAGCCTACCTGGCAGGACCAACACCTTAGGAACATCTTTGGGATTGAAATCACCAAAACCAGATACTCAAATAAAACACAACGTTTCTGAGTAGTTGCTTTGGACCTTTGTCTGATCGGACCCAAAGGTTGGAAAGTCCTGAACCTATCGAGATGCCCGAAAACATGGTAGCACGGAACCAAGTGAGAGAGTTGAAATTTCTGAAAGGCAAATCAAAACAACAACGTTCAGGATGGTCCTCACAAATTTTGTCAATGTGTATCAATGTGTTAGTGTGAACTGATGTAGGATCATATCAAGTTGTCTGATAACCTCTGATATGGACTTGCGTACGGCGTAGTACGGTCTTATCTCAAGTCTCAGTTGTTTTGGTTGGGCTGCAAGAAGCAGATCCATTGAGACCAGTTGCGCAAGGACAGAGGAAGCTTTGTGGCAGATTTGCATGGGACCCTGAGGCGGAGAAAGAATATCTGGAGCAGACTCTTGCAGAGGCACTGATCTGATCTATTTTTCATATGTGGATGCCACAATGTCGGAATGACTCTTGGTGGAGATTTCAAGTTGGTTTCGGATGCTCTTTGCGCAGGTGGAGAGGGAAATTGAAGGCATTGATAACTTGCGCGTAGACTGGGAGGTACGGCACCTACGACAACGGAAGTGGGATGAACTGGGATTATTTTTGATTCTAGTATTTTTGTTTTTTTGTTTATTTTGTTTTATTTTGTTTTATTTTGTTTTATTTTGTTTTATTTTGTTTATTTTGTTTATTTTGTTTATTTTGTTTATTTTGTTTGCTGTAGGGTCAAATCATGTCGCGCCAAAGACTTTCATCCCACTTTGCCGACCAGAACAAGCAAACTGGCAAGTAACATCAAGTAACGATCACTGCATTTCCGCTATAGAAAGCCTCTTACGACCTTCATTTTCATACAGATATATAGATGTCATACTGTAATATGAACCGCATGCAACGAGCCATCCACGGCCTGTGGCGAAGTTCTTGCTACGATGCTAGGGCCAACGACAAGCTGCCAGAAAGACGGTGCAGTACATCGAAGATGAAGCAGAGAAGCGTGTCTTGACTGTGAAGGGACAAGGCGGCGGATTGAAACGGATGGAACATTTCTGTCCCTTCGCCTGTCGTGTTAAGAGCAGCCTTTTCAAGGCTGTTGGGTGAGTATTTGTCAAGCAAGTGCCAATACGGGATAATACAGGGCTGCCTTTACAAGAAAGACTCATGTTCTCCGAAAGAGTAAACAGGCTTTTGTAAGAAATGAACAGAAATGTGAACATCAACGTGGCAAAAAGAGTATCCTGAGGATGATGGACTTGATCTGATTCATGTCAAGCATTTCTCATTTCTCTCCATTGATGTGTTTGGCAATTTTATCACTTTAGTTTACAGAATCCTGGTGGCCACAGATTAGAGTAGAGTTGCTTTACACATACCTCCGCCGCACACATCTTGTCGGTCTTAAGATGTGTCTTATGTCTTATGATGTCTTATGTATCGCCAGTTCTCTTCCATGATCCACAGAGCTCGATTTGGAATCTCAAGATGTCGTGAAGATTGAGTCAGTTTCATGGTATTTCCCTGTTCGTCCCCAAGCCTGAATCATTATCGTATATTATCATTATTGATTGGGAGTTCTGCCGGGAGCAGTTTCTAATGAAGTTCCCAGGCCTGTCTCTTTTCTCTGCGAAGCGACGGCGCTCCTATTTGGGCCCCATGCAGGTGCAACGTCGGGCAGAGACCGTATAACATGTTCATGGCTTCTGCCAGGTTTCAATGTCAAGCTTGAAAGCTTGAATAGAGGTTGTGTCAACTGGATGGGTTTTCTTATAGTTGAATGCAGGCGCAGATCATGGCACATAATTTGCAGATCCCACAGAGATGATCAGTTTCATCCATATTTTTCTACTTCTCGAATGGTGTAGTGGGTTAGAAAACATTAGAGAACGCCTACACCATCTAGACCAAGATAGAAACTCCTACAGCAATCTGCTGCAACTTCGCATTCCACGAAATGCCAAAGTTTGCAGGTGGAACCGCCTTTGCTGATGCCTATGCCACCATTCCTAGTGGAGAAGGCGCTGGCAATCAGAAATGCTGCAGGTCCATCAGTCTGAATCAGTACTGGTCATTAAGTTCTGTGTGAGTTCTGTCCGTTTCTGTCGGTCAGGCACCAAACATCAAAGCGGGACTGCGCCGTCGATGTAGGCCTGTGCTGATCTGTGCCGGCGTGCTGACCGCCTTTGGGCAGGAGTCACTGGCATCACTGGCACGAGATGGCACGAGATTGGTTGTTACTTTTTCTTTGTTGAAACCTTGTTTATTTTGTTTTAGCATGTTTTAACTATTTTTAACTATTTTTAACTATGTTTAGCTCATTTATTTCAGATACAGATACTCAAGATTACTCGAGCTGCTTGAGACAGTTTGAAAACTGTAGCATGAGATTTGGCACATCTACCCCATTTTACCCAGAGCGGTTGTTGTTCAGCTTTGTCTGTTGCGGCTTTCATCGTCAGGGAGATGCAAGAGGAGATGGAACCGCTGATGAAGTTGTTACCAAAATACCTGGCCCATGCCTCAACAGTTGTTGCATGGTGTTTGCCGGAAATGGCCCTAAGAGTAGGCTTTCACGATGCTTTCACACTGAGTTTCCTGATTCTGAGATCAACATAGACATAGAATGACATAGATCAATCGAGTTTCGAATTCCAGCGCCTTGAGGCACTGGCCAAGAATGCTGAGAAAACCGCCAAGGAACTTTGCCACTTGGCCAACTTGGCCGACTTGGCGTGTCGTTGTTGCCGTGGCTACCTCTGAGGCGAACAACGAGAGGAGTTTGTTCGCCACATCCGGTGGGATCCGGTGGCCGTAGGAAATCCACTGCTGAGGTGATTACAAAATTTACAAATGATTACAGTCTCCCAGATCATCATAGATCATCCATGATGCGGCTATTTCCATAATTTGTTGATTTGGTCATGATGATGATTATATATGATTCTGACATATTATGACATATTATGACTATACTTGGGTTTGTCAGGCGGTGCAATTGTCATGATCATCATTCTCATGACGCTAGGAAAACAGAATGTCAGGCCGACTTTGTGCCAAGTGTAATCTGAATGCAAATGGGGACCTATGCGTGATTCTATGGCTTTGCCAAACATTAAGGAGGGCTATTTATTCAGTTTTTCTTCGCGGCAGGTTTTGTTGTTTTTTTTTTTCCTGGTTCTATGCTTTCCTGTTTTTTGCTTTTCCTGCTTCTCTGCTTTCCCTGCTTCTTTTCTTTTCTGCTGCCCTGCTTTCCCTGCTTCTTTGCTTCTCTGCTTTCCCTGCTTTTCTGCGCTTTTTGCTTTTCCTGCTTTTCATGCTTCTCTGCTTTACCTGCTTCTTTTCTTTTCTGCTTCTCTGCTTTCCCTGCTTCTTTGCTTCTCTGCTTTTGTGCTTCTGTGCCTTTCTACTTCTACTATTCTACTTTTTCTTTTCTTCAGTCATGTGTTTTTGGTGCTCTACTCCCTGCTCCTTTGCTTCTCTGCTTCCTGTCTTTACTGCCTCTTTGTTTTTTTAAATTTTATTTTGCTTTATTCTCTCCTGTTTGTATCCTAAATGAAACCCTAAAGACCCTAGGCCCTAGGTGAAACCCAAAGATCCCAAAGAAACCCTAAAGACATCCTGATGATAAGAAACCCCTACATGAAACCCTAAATGAAACCTAAAGAAACCATCAATTTACCCTAAAGAAACCATAAATGAAACCCTAAAGAGACTTTGAATGAAACCCTCATGGCATCCCAAAGAAACCTTAAACGACACACTAAAACACCCTGAATGAAACCCTAAATCAAACCCAAACTGAATCCCTGAAGAACCCTAAATGAAACCGTAAAAGAAACCCTAAATGAAACCTTAAATAAAACCCCAAAGAAGCCCCAAAAAAACCCACATGAACGTTTGGAAATCCTGAGAAGAAATCCTGATAAGAAACCCTTAAATGAAACCCTAAATGAACCCTAAATGAAACCTTAAAAAAACCCTACATGAAACCATATGAAACCCAAAATGAAACCCAAAATGAAATCCTAATGAAACCCTAAATGAAACCCTAAATAACACCTTAAATGAAACCCTAAATGAAAGCCTAAAGAAACTCTCAAGAAACCCGCATGAACGGTTGAAGTACCAAAATGTAGCAAATACCATGCAAATGAGAGCTTGAAGTGCCAAAAGGTCGCAAATACCATGCAGAATGGAAGGCAAACATGGCCAAATGATAGCAAATGCCCTGCAAAATGAAAAGTAACCATGCCAAAATGTAGCAAATACCATGCAAAACGACAGATTCTAGTTCCAAACTGTTGCAAATACAAGGCAAATTGTACCAGGAAAGAAAGCCAAAAAAAAATCCAAAAACTTTTCTGAACCTATAGGGAACCCCAAATCCAATGAGACATCTCCATACATCTCCATGTTCACAGGTCCTTGAAGCCAAAGTTTCTCAAGGATGTCAGGTGGGGCATTGCATCAATGGAATATGCAGAAGTTCACAAGAGGATCCAATGGTTAGGAGCTCTGTGGATGGCGACCATTGATGATTGGTGCATTCAACCTGGAACCTCGCGAGGTCTTTGGACCTTAATTATATATTTTGCCGGACCGTTGGATATGTTCACTTTTTATGCTGAGGACGCCGCAATCCGAACAAGTGTGACCCCTGCATAGGTAGATGTTTTCTTTGTCCAACTTTGCAACTTTGGCTCGGATCGAAGATCATTGGCCCATATTTTTCCTTTCAATCCCTGCCAGCGGTAACCCATGACCAATTCTGACAACAATGGAAATGGTCATGACAGATGATGTTCCTAGTGAAAACAATCATTTGGATGGGATCCTTCCAGTACAATTACAGTCCACCAAGCAACGCCGGCTTGGCAGGTCTGGTGGGGCCAGGAAAATGGGCAACCAGGACCCTCCAAACCCACGTAAGTTAGACACTGCGAGTGTTTGCTACTTGATCTCACCACCAGTTTCGTTTGATTACGAATCGATGAGTCCACAAACCCAGGAGAACTATCTTTTGCTTGGTAGGTCTAGGACTACTCTCTGCGAGTCTCTCAAAATGGTTTTGAGGCGCAGAAGTCTGGACCCCCTCAGGACATCAATGCCAAATTGGAAGAGGAACAGATGATGAAGGAGGTCCTCGCCCCATCGGCCCTCCGTATACTGCAGAGACTGTAGAGCCAATTGGAGGTTGCCAGGCAGTTTTCCTTTGGATCTGACAATACAATTGTTTACATGTGATTTCTTGCTCAGGCACAGATCCGGACATATTTTTCTGCACAAAGACACTGACTTTGAACCAATGCAGGAAGACTTAGACACTCACATATTTGAATTCCATTTCTTGTAAAAAAGCATTAAAAGCCCAAACTGGACAAGTCTCACATACATCTCATATGCATCATCAATTTCCACGGCAAAAAAAAACATCTCTCAGAGGTGGAAAATGCCTGGGATGCAGAGGAGGCACGACCTTTCCAGGTTTTTATTCCTATTGAACTTTGCTTTGTGTAGATTGGGAACCTTTCCTAGAAAGAATTTTCTTTGGTTTGACAATGGGGAAGACCTAATCAACAACATCAACAGCATCGTTTTTCTTACATCTATCCATAATATATATTATATATTACATATATATTATATTATATATACACGTATAATATAATATTAATTATACATATATGTGTGTTTGGTGATATAGTATTTTTTTAATTTTTACTTATATAGATATATCAATATGTATATATATATATATTATATCAACATATTTATATTATATTTCTACAGTGTTCTATAGTGTTGTTTGGATTTCAGAGATTTCCAGAGGTTTTATGACCGAGGCAAGACTCCTTGAAGGCCATGAGGCCTTACATCATCGTGCGACTTGGATGACTTGCTGCGACCTGGATCCCCAAGGGGTTGTTCAACAAGGGGTACATAAGTACACCCCAATCTATGACTTAATTTCTGGTTGATGTTAAGAATACCATACAATACCTATAATTTGAAGTAATACAATATGACATAACATAATATAATATAATATAGTATAATATAATATCGACCTGTAATATCACATATATATACACCCATTGAATGGTTGATATACCTATAATATACACAAAAAATATGGAACATGGTGAATGTATCCCAGAATTTGTGGCAAGGTTAAGATGATGATCAATATGATCAATCATGGGTATGCCAGTCTCAGACCCAGAAAATGCTGCTAGACTTTTCCATTGCTGTGCAGATTTTCCAATATTCCGAGGCAGGATTTTTCTCGGTCATTGCTGCAGAATTAGAGGAGGACAGGGGAGATCCGGAGCACCCGATGATTTTCAAGCGAGTTCCCGATGACATCCGATGACTATTAGATAAGTGGTTCCAGATGGTTCCAGTTAAGATGTTAAGACGTTTGAAAGTGGAGAGGATGAGAGGAGCATTTTTGAAGAAAACACCGCTACGGTCAAAGAGTCAAACTACTCGTGAGGTCGAAGGTTGATAAATTCAGATAGATTCATTCATCCAACAATTCTGCAGCAATATCCATCTTATCCAGGTGATCTCACCGGTGCGCAGGAGTTCAACAAGCTGGAAGAGGCCGTGCAAAAGAACCGCTGGGCTTTCGAGGATAAGATGGCCTTGGAGGTCCCGAAGCAGTGTCACTGGTTTGAAACCACCTGTAGCAAGTCTTGATAAGCAGATAGGAGCAGTATGTTGGGAACCTTTGAGGAAGTTCAGAAGTAATGTGAGCTCCTTAATACCCTAGTAGCCCATAGTAGCCCATAGTGGCCCATAGTAGCCCATAGTAGCCCATAGTAGCCCATAGTAGCCCTAGGGAATGGTGTCAAGCTAATCGGCTTCCTTTGGTGCTGTGGCGACAGGCCTTGCATGAGGAACAGGAGGGAGAAGAGGAGAGGGGCGATGAGGCGACGGGGACAAGGCTTCAGAGAGATCACCAGGCAGGGCAAAATGGGCAAAGCCCAAGTGCAGCCGCTGCAGCCGTTCCATGTGACAAATGTAGGGTAATCACGGTAGATCGGTAGATCCAAAATCTAAAGCTTTGAAGTGACCTTGATGATCTCATGGGTCCCCTGTAGTGTTTTGGACACATAGACCTGCTCAATGCGGGACAATATCTCATGTTTGCACTCATGTCAAATTTGAAGCAAAAGGTTGTTTTTGCATTTGTTTTGGTAAGTATAGCAATTTTGACCAAGAAGCTGACAAAGGCTATAGTCTCAATTTCATTGTCATTGTAACTAAGCATTGAGTAGCATGAGACCCTGCTATAGCGGGTCAATTCCCATATCCCATCAGCATCTCGAAGGATTTTGAGTTAAACCTTCCAGAAGATGAGGTCCAGCGGGGGAACTGTGACGCTGAGCAGAAAACTGTGCTATCTCAGTCAGCTCAGCATTTGCCATCCTTGACTCATGATTGCAGGGCATCAATGCACCAAATTCACCATTGTGTTTGGGCTCTGCACCGCTGGGTTCATACATGCGAAAGAAGAGTCTAAGGTCATCAACGGTCACACCTGCGCAGTGCTGACATCATGTAGGATATTTAGGTGTACGTAGGTCAAGAATTATTGACCCAACCAAATGCTTGGTTAAGTTTAATACTGAACATGATCAATTTCTGTGGGTACGTTGGAACCCCAGGTTTGGCAGTTTGGCCCTTTTCCATTGGAGGCAGAGCCGGCGTACGTGGAGAATTTTTTGGCCATGGAGGTGTGATTGCGCCGCGACGTCCCCAGTGTAGTAAAGATGGAGAATTCCAAAAGAATGTGTTTTTTCATGTTTTTTCACATGTTGAATCACGTTGATTGTGATTAGGAATCCACTATAAATTATATATATATAATTTATACTTACTAATTAATTTATTATAAACCATTAATTACAATTTGTTTACTTTAGCTGCTAGCTGCTTTAGCTGTTTTTTTTTGTTGACCTGCCTTGGCATTTGCCTTGGCGTGTTCTTGCGTCCTTTCATTTCCTGAGGGCAAAGAAACCTTGGTTTAAGGTCAAGGCATGGTCAAGGCATGTTGTAAACTGCCAAAGGAGGACGAGTCCTTGTTCCTGGAGAAAGCGATTGCTGCGTACCGTATCCATGATGAGCAAGGCTGAGATCAGTCCTCGCTGTCCAAATGTTCAAATCTGGGAAGGCTGAGATGGCCTAAGGGACCCCTTTTCAAGATCTGCCGAGATCTGCCAGTTCAAGGGTTTTTTGTGATTGAATGAGATGATAAGACTATGAGACTTTCCCCAAACCCAGTGCAATATATTGCAATGTGCATGGGTCTTCCTGCAACTTTTGTGTTTTTCTCAGCCCCTTTTGCGCTGTCAGTCCTGGCCAGTTTCATCGAAGAAGGCATTGAGGCTGGCGTCCCATACTTGAATTATTGTAAGGTTGCACAATAATTTAAATGTATACATTATACTACACAGTATATATACAATTATATGATATATATATATATATATATATATACTATGAAATATAATGTGAACATATATTAATTATAAATAGTCTTTGATATGATATACAATGAAGTATAGAATAAGACATGAAGCATGTGGTGAATCATGACATTAGTGACATAGCCGCCCATTTGGCTTTGATCGCCCGCCGGAGGTCGAGAAACAGGCGCTTGAGGAGAGGAAAAAGGAGCCCAGCTTGACATCTTGAAACATCTTGAAACATCTTGAAACCACCAAAAACTTGACAAATGATTGATAGAATGTTCAAATTAAATGATTGAACGCTCCAGGAGGTGGAAGACAAACAGGTGAAACGAGACATTTACATCTCCCTGCTGCGGGAGCGTCGCAACTCCATGGCCCAGGCTGGGAACGCGCGGCTGTGTTCACGTTGGAAATTCTTTGGGCAGTGTCACATATGTCACATATGTCACATGGGGTCCCTGTTTTCCTTGGAAACATCCCCGAACTGAAGGGACGTTTCAGTGATTTTGATTTTTTTTAACGGGGAAAATCATCGATTTTCCACAGGTTTGATGACCAGAATCTATGGACCGGCGCAAGGCGATGGTCTCACCGCAAGACTCTGCAGTTATGGTGGGGCCCTGGGACCGCCCTCTCCTGGATTCGCTGTGGATCCTTTAGGATTTGTTGGCATATGCCATTATATCCTAAGATATGCTAAATAACAAACACATACACCCACAATTTTAACATATGCTGGCAGTCTATGGCAGTCTAAATGTCTATGTTCATCATGTTCATCGACTCATCCACCAGCCAAGACGTAAAAACGGCGTATTGGGGGAACCAATGGACCAGCAATTTGGCCCAGGACGATTCAGGGTCTTCGCCTCGGGCAGGTTTTTTGTCAGAGGTTGGACCATTGGATCAGTTGGATTTCGCCAGCTCTTGGCCATCGTTCCATTCGAAGATATGAGAGCATGTGGAAGTACCTGGATTCTGGGAAGTACCAGTAGGCAGGCTAATCCAATGAACATAATGAACAATATGTGAGGTATGTTACACAATGTTACACATAAATCACCTATAATCACCTAGCATTTGTGTATAATTTGCATATCACCTAGTTATCCTAGTTGAGTTTGACACATTTTGACACTCAACTCATGACCGCTGGCAACTTGGCACTGCACCGAGGTCGAATCCAGTCTCAAGAACTGCATCCAAGGCACAGCAGATCGCCGTTCATGGATGGCTAGACACGGACATAGAGGGTCTGGAAGGTCTGGAATCCTATCATTGCAAGACCCGAAATATCCCGAAATCGAGGATATGCATAGGATATGCATAGGATGAAGATCGAAGAATTCAAACGTTGCAGCTAGCAAAATGCTGCCGCCACTTCTGAAGAGAACTAGTAAGATGATTATTATGGTGACTTTCCAGTGCCAGGCTGATTTGCCGGCAAACTACCCCAACCTAGGACAGATTACTACCTTTAGCACAGATTATCCTGGTGCTTTTTGCAGGACACACTTGTGGAGGAGGACACGACAACTCGGATGCGCGGGAACTGAGGGTCAACAACTTTCAAAAGTGGGACATTTGCATCAATCATTGGTGGTCAATGCAAAGTAATGCAATTTGTTTGTGACAAAGTCTTCACTGTGTGCAATGGCAAAGTGTGCCAAAACCTTCCAAGTTTTGCGGCCCGTCCAATCTTTTTGTCCCGTTCTTGTCCAGTTGTCACAGGAGTCTCCCTCTGGCAGAGGCGGGACGAAGTGCAGTCATTTTCTCTGCATTTTGTAGCTGGTTGAATGGAAAGTCACGGAAAGCACCGCGTGGAAGTTGTTGAAATTTGTTGAAATTGAAGAAATACAAAGAAATACCCTGACTTTCCATGATGTCCTTGGATATCTTTGCTATTCTCTCCAGCTGATCCACTTGCTTCTCACTCCCAGGCCCTTCACTTTTGCGTTTGTCATCCGATGGCCACCGGAACAAGCTATCCTTGCCTTCGGGCAGGCTCGATATATGAATGATCAACAAATGGTAGAGCTTGATGACAAATATTGGCCTTGTTTGGCCTTCATGAAGAGATGGTGATTGGTGCGTGATGAATTTCCTTGATTGAAGGCTATTCGGTGCTAGTGTTGTGTCCGCCTTTTTGTTACGGCCAATTCAAGCAAGTCCTTTTGCAACAGTTGCAACAGTCATAAAAGGGTTTGAATATGGGTTTGTCTCAAAAACTGGACACCCCAAAAATCCAATGGGGAATCATCATGAATCATCATAGTTCCACATTTAAATGGCTAATTGATGAGTATCTCCATGTATCTCCCGTTTTCAGTCCAAAGTCGTCGCGCAGAGTGTGGGGAGTCCCAAAGGGCCGCGACGTGCCTGGCTGACTGTCAAATGTGGCTGCAAACTATACATTATTGCAATCTTAATGCAATATTAATGCAATATTAATGCAATTTTCTAAGATATATTATCAACCTATAAATATCAATTTTATTGGTATTCCAGATTTTCTAGACCAATGATGACCGATGGATTTGTGCATACGAATCAATGACTTCCTTTCTGTTATTTGTCACTCATCCTTGCGTGGTATGGTCGAGCACAGTTTCCCCGGGGCACACCACAGCCGGGAGCGGAATAGTCTGGTTGATTGAGGCAGACCATGCCCAGATTGACTTCGCAAGGTTCGAGACCAGGCACTATGGGTGAAGTGCTGAAGTGCCGGTTTTTCTCAGACTTTGTCAGCTTTCGCTTTGCTGCTACATGTCTCCAAGCCACCCTTGGCGTAAAGGCTATAGCAATAGAGTGCATGATCCCTGGACAGGTAGCGCCAACGGAGAGGGGGAGGCAGGGACGGGCGCGAGTTCGGAAAGGGCAGCTTGGAAGTGAAGTAGGTTATAGATGGTTATAGTAGGTTTGGTTCCAATAATCGTCGAAATACGATGCTGATTTCTGCCGACCATGCTTTATCATGTTTTTTAAGGTGCTGGAAGGTTGTGGTGAAATCGCCATGCTTCACTTGCCATAAACGGAGGCTTTTCGCCAGTTTTCAGCAGGTCAAGTTTTTGGGCATGGCTTCACCTGTGTTGCTTTTCAAAGCTGCTGACATGCTCCAGCTAGAAGTGTGATGTACGAAAAGGGATAGTGAAAATTAAAGGACCGGATAACCCCACATGTTACCAACTTATTTAGACTTAGACTGACCATAGAAGAGCAAGAAGGGAAGAGGAAGTATAAGAGTGATGGAGCGGTGATGGTGGGTGAGTTTGTGTGTATGTATGTATGTTCATGTACAGTGAGTGAGTGAGAG